>Ga0268263_1000344_pt1 | contig 86955 bp, 79 predicted proteins | sample Biomet5_FD_190358 | JGI IMG/M metagenome (GOLD analysis project Ga0268263, IMG submission 190358) | Microbial communities from bioreactor (seeded with sewage sludge) at LBNL, California, USA - Biofuel metagenome 5 (SPAdes) (version 4) | ecosystem: Engineered > Bioreactor > Anaerobic >... | reverse complement strand
CGCTTTCGTACCTCAGTGTCAGTTACAGTCCAGAAAGCCGCCTTCGCCACTGGTGTTCCTCCTAATATCTACGCATTTCACCGCTACACTAGGAATTCCGCTTTCCTCTCCTGTACTCAAGTCTCCCAGTTCACAGGGCGAACAACAGTTGAGCCATTGCCTTAAACCCTGCGCTTAAAAAACCACCTACGTACTCTTTACGCCCAATAATTCCGGATAACGCTCGCCCCCTACGTATTACCGCGGCTGCTGGCACGTAGTTAGCCGGGGCTTCCTCCAAGGGTACCGTCATTTTTTTCGTCCCCAAGGACAGAGCTTTACGACCCAAAGGCCTTCATCGCTCACGCGGCGTTGCTGCATCAGGCTTTCGCCCATTGTGCAATATTCCCCACTGCTGCCTCCCGTAGGAGTTTGGACCGTGTCTCAGTTCCAATGTGGCCGATCACCCTCTCAGGTCGGCTACTGATCGTTGCCTTGGTGAGCCGTTACCTCACCAACCAGCTAATCAGACGCAGGCCCATCCCTGACCGATAAATCTTTGACACAAAAGACATGAGCCTTCTGTGTATTATGAGGTCTTAATAACAGTTTCCCGTTGCTATCCCTCTGTCAGGGGCAGGTTGCCTACGCGTTACTCACCCGTCCGCCGCTTTCCGCTCAGAAAATCAACCGAAGCGTCAATTCCGAGTTTCTCGCTCGACTTGCATGTGTTAGGCACGCCGCCAGCGTTCATCCTGAGCCAGGATCAAACTCTTAAATTAATGGTATGTGATCTTCCATATATATGGAAGGACCAAATCAAGTCTGTTTTCCTAAACTCTAAACGCGTCCGCGCTTTTGATTCTTTATCCGAATCATTATTATTGTTTTAAGAAATTGTCGGAAACTTTGCATTTTGTTTTACCAATTTGCTGATTGTTTCCTTTTGGTTTTGAAGATAAAATCTTCTCTTCCCAAATTTCTGCACTATTCAGTTTTCAAGGTTCTCGGGCCGTTTCTCGCTCCGGGCTCATTGCCCTTTCGTGTTTGACGACCGTATAATATATTACTACACCCTGCTCATCCTTGTCAACGTTTATTTTCCTCTTTTTTTGTTTTTTTTCAGCTGATTTTTCTCTTCATTATATGCATATGAAATCATGCCGGCCGCACCTCATTCATGCCTGTAAAGTCCGAACACGATATACAGCATGACACCCGCAAGATTATACAGCGAAAAGAACAGATATACTCCGGAAGGGCCGAAACTGTCCAGTACTATTCCTCCTGCGAACTGACATAATATCGTGCTGCAGCTGGAACTGAATGCATAATATACCGAAATCGCCATCCCTCTGTGACAGGGATCCACCAGCTTCGAGACATATCGGACAAATTCGACAAGTATGACACCGTTAACCATGCCCTGCAGGAAAAAGAAGACCAGAAGAAGGCCCGCGCACGGACCGGTGCCGTACCATGCGAAACGGATCACCGACAGTATCATAGACATGAGTATAAGCTTCTCCATGGTGAACTTCCTGGAAAGAGCATCTGTCCATGCCATGAATGGAGCTTCGCTGCCTGCCATAAGAAGAAAAGCGGCCCCCACGCCCGCGAGGGTTCCGCCTCCGTCGATATACAGAAAACTGAAATATGTGTTGTTTGCCACATTCGTGCCGCACAGGAAAAACGCAGACAGCAGCAGCATCGTCAGCTTCCTGTTCCTCAGAAGTTCCAGGTATCCTCCGGCAGCGGCTTTTTTCTTTCTGGCCGCGGGAATGTCCGATCTGTCCCGTTTTTTGCTGATATATATAGAAAAAATGAATGCAGCGGCGATCATGAAACTGCAGGCGTACATAAAAAATATGATATCCAGACCTGCAGCTTCTGCTGCACCTGCACCGAAAAAGACTCCTGCGGCAAATCCCACAGCGCCCCACATACGCGCGAATCCGAAAGGTTTTTCATCCTCTATGGTCATAGCATCAGACAGAGCCATTACCGGTGCCTGAAAGAAATACAGAGCCCCGTAGGCGGCAATGAAAACTGCGTAGACATATATATCCCGGATAAGACAGGCTGCTGCTGCTGCCGTAATGCAAAGGAACATCACGATCAGTATGTGTCTGCTGTGTCCGCTGTATATCCTGCCCCACAGGGCCGAAGAAAAAATAGCGACCACAGTCCCGGTGGCCGTGACCGTACCGATCTGCGTACCGGAAAAGCCCACGGATCTGAGATACTGGCCTATGAGCGGCATCATTATTCCGATAGCCATATATGAAAAAGCATAAAGCCCCATAAAAGAGGGAAGTCTTTTCTGCATCATATCCTCCAGGAGAAATTATATCAAAGTCCTGTATTGCGTACAAGGCTCTGCTATGCTACAATCAGATATGTAAAGTAAATGTAGAGTAAATATCGTGCGTCAAGTGTCATAAGATGGGATGTTGCTTATGAACGAAAAGCGAAGCTTACGGTACGGTATTGCATCCGCTACTACATTAAAGTCCACGAAAAGCAGCTCTTTTCCCTTTAGTGTAGTCGCACTGAATAATGGAAGGAGTTTTTTTGATGGCAAATACCAGCAAGACCACCACGATGACAGTGGTGGCACTGATGATCGCTCTTGAGATCATCCTCAATCGTTTCGTCGGGATAACCACCGATACCATCCATGTAGGTATCGATTTTCTTCCCATAGCAGCAGCAGGCATGCTATACGGCCCTCTGTGGGCCGGTATGGCATACGCCATAGGCGACCTTCTCGGAGCAGCGATCTTTCCGTACGGTGCCGTAAATCCCATGATAACCGTAACGCTGGCACTGGCAGGAGTCACGTACGGTCTTGTTTTTTACAGGCATGACCTTTCAGGCAGCAGGATAATATGGAGAACGGTGATCGCATCGCTGATAATCGCCATACCTATAAAACTGTTCCTTACAAGTCTGGCTTTTTCCATTTTCTACGGAACACCTTACACTGCCGTTCTGGTGACGCGGATACCGACCTGCGCAATACTGCTGGCCGCACAGATGATAATAATACCGATGATCTACAAACTGGTGGTGTGCAAACTTCCGATATATAAGACCGCCCAGTGATGTCTGCCGCTATTCCATGATATCATACATCCCCGAAGCCTCATCTTTTTTTGGGGCTTCGTAAATTTCCTTTATTTTCACTTGCATCTGACGGTTTCCGAACTGTATCAGAAGCACATCGCCGACCTTTACTTCAGTCCCGGGTTTCGCAGCATTCCCGTTTATCGAGACCCTTCCGTGTTCACACGCTTCCTTCGCTACGGTCCTGCGTTTTATAAGTCTTGAATTTTTAAGATACTTGTCTACTCTCATATTTTCTGACTCTCCCGCAAAAAAATAAAAAGGGCAAACGCACAGCTGCCCTTTTTGTTTATTATTTATTTGTTTACAGCATCCTTGAGCGCCTTTCCTGCTTTGAAAACAGGAGCCTTTGAAGCAGCTATCTGTATGGTCTCGCCAGGTTTTCTGGGGTTTCTGCCCGTTCTTGCTTTTCTGTTGCGTGTCTCAAAAGTACCGAATCCGATAAGCTGTACTTTCTCCCCTTTTACCAAAGCATCTTCAATAGTTGTCATAGTTGCGTTAACAACAACCTCTGCATCTTTTTTGGTGAAACCCGTTTTGTCTGCTACTGCAGCGATTAATTCAGCTTTGTTCATTAGTAAATCCTCCTTAATAAAACTTTAATCTTATTTTTCGCGCTTGTGCGCATCCCCCTTCGGACATCCACCGTCTTTCGATTCTTCCCAAAGCCGGTCCATCTCCTCTAGGCTCATTGTTTCCGGGGACCTCCCCATTTGACAGGCTGTCCGCTCTATATAAGCGAATCTTTCGATAAATTTGTCCGCAGCACTGTCCAAAGCTTCTTCCGGATCTACTTCCAGAAAGCGGGAGACATTCACTACCGAAAACAGCAAGTCACCAATTTCTTCAGCAATTTCTTTCTTGCTTTCTTTGTGGCAAGCCTCAATCAGCTCTTCAGTCTCTTCAGCTACCTTCTGAAAAGCTCCCGTGACATCATCCCAGTCAAACCCGCACTGCGCCGCTTTGCTCTGGATTTTCTCACTGCGGATCAAAGCAGGCAAAGCCTTCGGCACTCTTCTGAGTCTTTCTGTATGATTTGCCCCGAAATGCTCTTCATCTTTAATATTCTCCCATTTTTCAAGCACTTTGTCAACTGTTTTAATCTCGCTGCCGGAAAAAACATGCGGATGCCTCCTGATCATTTTTTCACATTCTTCGTTGATCAGAGAAACAAGCGAGAACCTGCCTTCCTCTTCCGCCAGGGAAGCATGAAAAAGCACCTGTAAAAGAACATCTCCCAATTCTTCCGAAAGGTTCTCCCAGTCCTGATTGTCAACTGCCTCAACAGCTTCGTAAGCCTCTTCTATCATGCAGCGCCTGAGACTTTCATGAGTCTGTACTCTGTCCCAGGGGCACTCCTTCCGCAGTATCTTCATTATGCCGCAAAGCCTGGCCAGCGCCCGGCCTTCGTCTTCCGCAGGACGCATCAGTCCTTCATATCCTTCAGCTGTCATAGCCCATCACCTGAGAAACCTTCCTATAATATTCAGTATCTTCGTACCTCCGGGCAGTCCGGCCACTTCTTCACGCGATACAGACTTTGTCACGATCATCATGAAGGTGTAGGCGACCACTCCTGCAGCTATTGAGATCAGAGTCATCACAGGATTGCTGTCTGTGACGTGCATCAGAAGTCTGTATGTCCCGGCAGCCATCACGAACATGACTGCTGCTGAGATCAACGGTCTGCCGAATGTAAGTCCTTTCTTTATGTCTGTTCCTGTATATTTTTTCACTGAATAGTAATTCAGTACTGCAGCTATCCCGTACGCTGCCAGTGTCCCTATGGCTGCCCCCTGTATGTTGACATTCGGCATACCAGTCAGTGTCCATGTTATGACGATCTTGCATCCTACGCCTATGGCCAGGTTCCTGACAGGGATCATCTGCTTTCCTATGCCCTGGAGCACTCCTGTGAAAGTCTGCGAGACTGAAAGGAATACTATTCCGAGGGACAGCGTGAACAGAAGATCCGCCGCATTGGCTGCACTTTCCGCCTGATACGGGTACAGCAGCAGCATTATGGGTTTTGCCAGCGCCATCATGCCTAATGCGCACGGGAATCCTATCAGACATGACATCCTGAGACCGAGAGATACATTGTCTCTCATGGCATTGATATTGCCTACTCTGTAATATGCAGAGACTATTGGCACCATGCTCATGGATACCGCCTGTATCAGCACCTGAGGCAGATATATCAGCGAGCTGACGAATCCTCCCAGTTCCCCGTAAAGACTTTTTGCCTGAGTATAGCCGAAACCGGCAGTCTGGAGTCTGTTCATCACCACTGTAGCGTCTACCAGGTTCATTATCGGCATTATGGCAGCACCTATGGTGATCGGAACAGCTATAATAAATATCTTTTTAAAGATGGTGCTTCCGGCTTCGCGTCTGCCCTTCACGGAATTGCGTATCCTGTGCCTGATAGCCTTTTTGCTCATGAGATAGATCAGAAGGATTATCAGTGTCCCTCCTATGGCTCCGGCAGTGGCGCCGAATGTCGCTCCGGCAGCTCCGCGTTCATACCTGTTGGAATTCGCGGTAAGGAAATTGTCCGATGTCATATTGAAAAGCATATATGCCAGAATCAGGCCTGCGACCACCCTGAATATCTGTTCCACTACCTGTGAGACTGCTGTAGGCCGCATGTTCTGCATTCCCTGGAAATATCCGCGGTATGCTGCTTCCACAGGTACAAAAATAAGACACGGTGCAATGGCACGCATGGCCATCTCGGCCTGACGGTTTCCGCACAGATATGATATCTGCGGTGCAAGGAAAAACAGTATCACGAAACTTACCACTCCTATGGATATCATCAGGATCAGGGACATGTTGAATACTCTGTGCGCCTCATTGTATTCGTTGACCGCTATCCTTTCTGACACCATTTTTGAAATGGCCACCGGTATTCCGGCAGTAGAAAGTATAAGGAAAAAATTATATATATAGTAAGCCGGACTGTAATTAGCCATTCCGAGAGAGCCTATCCAGTTCACCAAAGGCAGCATGAATACTGCACCAAGCACTTTTACTATTATTCCTGCAGCACCCAGAGTCGCCGCTCCTTTTACCAGTGTTCTTCTGCTCATTTTCCCTCCGCAAGATCAAAGCTCGGACAATATCCGATTTTTAGCCTTTTCTGTTTCATATATAGTTTTTTCTATGTCGATCGTTTTATATTCTCCGTCAGAATAAAGGACCTTGCCGTCCGCCATCGTAAGCACCACGTTGCTTCCGGAAGCGGAATAAAGGACATTGTTCTTCATATCATGTACAGGATGCATCGACGGTCCCGATATATCCAGCACCGTGAGATCTGCACGGAACCCTTTTTCCAGACGTCCGCAGTCGTGCCGTCCCTGGGCCATGGCGCCGTTCACGGTCGCTGCCTTCAAAGCGTCCCTGACGGTAACTGCCGCCGGATCACCTGATGCGGCCTTGGGGGCCAGGGCAAAAAGCTTCATATCTTCAAGGATGTTCAGGCTGTTGTTGCTGGCCACGCTGTCGGTGCCCACGGCAACATTTATTCCTCTGTCGAGAAGGGCCTGGACATCGCATATGCCGCTGGCCAGCTTCATGTTGCTGACGGGATTGCAGGCTACCGTGACGCCCTTTTCCTTAAGGATGTCATAGTCGTCTCCCTCTATCCATACGCAGTGTGCCGCCGTTGTGGGAGTTTCGAAAAGGCCGTGACTGTCCAGATACGCAACCGGTGTCATTCCGTATTTTTCCTTGCAGCTTTCATGCTCGGCCTTTGTTTCAGAAACATGTACATGCATATTCGCCCCGATCTCAGAGGTGTATTCCGCCAGCTGGCTCACCGTTTCCGGAGTGCTGGTATATTCCGCATGAAGGCTCATGTCTATAATGATCCTTCCGCCGGCAGTGCCGTTCAGCTCCTCGTAAGCCTTTTTCATTTCCAGAGCGCTGTCCATATTCCAGAGATCATCGCCGGAAAAATTCGTTATGGATCTGGATATGTTATTCTTGCATCCGCTTTCATCTACGGCTTCCGCCATGTATTCCGTAAAATAATACATGTCCGTGGTGGATACTATGCCGTATCTCAGAGACTCGGCCATTGCCAGCATAGTTCCCCAGTATACGTCTTCACCGGTAAGCTTTGCTTCAAACGGGAATATCTTTTTGTTCAGCCAGTCCTGAAGCGTCATATTTTCCCCGTAGCCTCTCAGTAGCGTCATCGGGGAATGTGCGTGGCTGTTGTAGAATCCCGCCATCAGAAGTCTGTCCTTCCCGTCGTAGACTTCTCCGAAATCCTGATCAGGCATTCTGTCTCCTATGTATTCTATGTACTCGCCTCTTATGCCTGCATACATGTGCTGTCTGGCTTCCATCTCTCCGTCGAGCAAAGTTATATCTCTGAATAACATTATCCTGCCTTCTTTCACAGATCTCTCAAACAAAATAAAATTAATTATACCACATTTTCGGCTTTCTGTACCATTGTCAGCATTTCTATCATTTCATCCGGTGTTTTGCTGCCTTTCTGGGTGACTTTTCTTATCCCAAGTCCCTGAGCGAGCGCCTTGATCCTGGCTATCTTGATCAGGTTCTCCGTTTCTTCGGGTATATGGCCGAATCTGTCTGCAAGTTCGCTGCGCATCTCCTCTGCCGACGCCTCGTCGCTGACTGCGGCGATCTTTTTGTACATTTCCAGTTTCAGCATCTCATCTTCTATATAAGTCTCCGGTATATATGCGGCGGCATGTATGTTCACCGTAGTTTCTTCTCTTTCAGCAGTTCCGCGTCCGTCCTTCAGCGCCTTGACAGCATCCTCGACCATCTGACAGTACATTTCATATCCTACATTCACTATATGTCCGTGCTGCTCTGTTCCCAGTATATCGCCGGCGCCTCTTATTTCGAGATCGCGCATAGCTATCTTGAAGCCGGCACCGAATTCCGTGAAATCCTTTATGGCCCTCAGCCTTTTTTCCGCCACTTCCGAAAGGACTTTGTCCTTTTTATGCATAAGGTATGCATATGCCAGACGATTGGATCTGCCTACTCTGCCTCTCAGCTGGTAAAGCTGGGAAAGTCCGTATCTGTCTGCATCTATTATTATCACGGTATTGACGTTCGGTATGTCTATTCCGTTTTCGATTATCGTAGTCGCGATCAGGACGTCGGCATTTCCTGCCATGAAATCCATCATCACGTCTTCAAGCCTGTCTTCGGCCATCCTGCCGTGGCCTACCGATATGCGGCAGCCCGGCACCAGCCGCGATATTCCGTCAGCCACCTTGTATATCCCGCTCACTCTGTTGAATATCACATAGACCTGTCCGCCTCTGTCCAGTTCACGCTGCACCGCCTCCCGGATTATGAAATCCTCCTGCTCAGTGACATATGTCTGGACCGGATATCTTCCCTCCGGAGGTTCCTTTATTATGCTCATATCGCGCAGGCCCAGAAGAGACATATGAAGCGTCCTCGGTATAGGCGTGGCCGAAAGCGTCAGAACGTCGACATTTTTCCTCAGTTTTTTTATCGATTCCTTGTGCTGGACGCCGAATCGCTGTTCCTCGTCTATTATAAGCAGTCCCAGATCCTTGAATGAGACTGCTGACGACAGAAGCTTATGGGTGCCTATAACGATATCCACGCTGCCGCTTTTCAGGCCTTTTATGACCTTTTTCTGCTGCGCATCCGACCTGAATCTCGAAAGCATCTCTACGGAAAACGGGAAGCCGGAAAATCTTTCCGTCAAAGTATGCCAGTGCTGGCTGGCAAGCACCGTAGTTGGCACAAGCATAACGGCCTGTTTTCCCTCGGCCGCGCATTTGAACAGTGCTCTTGCCGCCACTTCTGTCTTTCCGTACCCCACGTCACCGCACAGGAGACGGTCCATGGCTTCAGGCCTTTCCATATCTGCCTTTATCTCTTCTATGCAGCGTATCTGATCGGGAGTTTCCTCATACGGGAAGGATCCTTCGAAATCCTTCTGCCATACGGTATCCGGCCCGAACTGATATCCGCCTTCCTTTTTCCTTGCTGCGGAGATCTCCAGCAGTTCTTTCGCCATACTGGCGACCGCTGCCTTTGCTTTCGCCTTTGTATGCCGCCATTCCGGACCGCCCATTTTGTTGATCCGCGGGGCAGCTGAATCGGAGCCGACATATTTCTGCACCAGATCCATCTGTTCCACAGGGACATACAGTATGTCATGTCCCGCATATTCCACCTTGAAATAGTCTTTTCTGTATCCCTGGATATCCATCTGCTCTATTCCGAGGAACCTGCCGATCCCGTGGCTGTAGTGGACCACATAGTCGCCCTTGCTGATATCCGAAAAATTTTTTATGGCCTGCCCGCCTCCGTCTTTTCCGAAGTGTCTTCTCCTGTATTTAGGTTTCCCGAATATATCCGTATCGCTTATAATGTATATCTTTTCTTCCGGGAATACCATGCCTGCGCTGAGCTGGCCCTTCCTGAGCCACACCCTTTCCTTCAGGCCGCATATTTCAAGGAATTCCCCCATATTGTCAAGACGTTCATCAGAGGAACAGGCTATTGTCACTTTATATCCTTCCTCTACATCTATATTGAGTTCTTTCTCAAGCAGTTCCAGCCTGCCGTTGAACATCATGCCCTGCCGGCTCTGTATGTTATGCACAGCTTCGTATTCTTCCGCGCCCCTTACGGTCTTTGCGAAAGGCATGCAGAAATAGACATGCTCCTGCCGGTAAAGCTCCAGGTATTCTTTCTTTCCGGGGAAATATTTCATGTCAGCCGGAGATACAAGTTTTTTCTCAAGGAATATCTCAAAATCCCTTTTGAACTCCTTTGTCCTGCTCTCTATTTTCTCCATGGCTGCGGAAGGATCATCAATCATTACAGTTCCTTCAGCCATATAGTCCCAGAGGAATTCGGGCTCAGAATAAAAGTAATCCGTATAATGTTCAAGATACTGCATATTGGTCCGGGTCTTCACCGCTTCCGCAAGCTGATCCCTACGTTCCTCCAGAGAAGCATAATTCCTGCTTATCTTCTTAAGAGCATTGCTGAAGATCTCCGGAGGTCCTACGATCTGCTGGGCAGGATAGAATTCCGCACTTTTCAGGTGCTTCGCCGACCTCTGAGTCTCCGGGTCGAAATATCTGAGAGACTCCAGTTCGATATCAAAAAACTCGGCACGGCAGGGCTTCTCGTCATACGGGGAAAAGATATCCACGATGCCGCCCCGGGCGCTGAACTGTCCCTTTGCATATACCATCGGTACTCTCTCATATCCCATGTCCGTCAGTTTGCTGCAGATATCATGCACTTCCGCTCTGTCGCCTTCCGCCAGCCGCAGAACGCTTTCCATGAAATATTTTTTCGGGGGAAGCTTCTGTACGATCTGATCTACCGGCGCCACTACCATGCATCTTTCGCCCGATGCCAGCGCCCGAAGTATTTTCAGGCGTTCCAGCAGCACATCTTTATTTTTGGCTTCATAATTTACGAAGACTTCCTCATCGGAGGGAAGAAGGTATATCTTTTCGTCCGTGAAAAAAGAAAGGTCCGATGCCAGTCTCTTTGCTCTTATGAAAGTAGGAGCTGCAACAAGACACTGTCCGGCCTTTTTTCTGAATATATCAGCGCAGACTGATGCGACTCTGCTGTCTGCTATTCCGGTTATACTGATTATTCCCATATTCTATCCTTCTTGGATATTACCGTTATATCTGTTCATGGCTTTGTCGATACCTTCCTTTATTATACATATCACTGCCTCCGCAGCCTGGTCCGCAGCCTGATCCAGTATTTTTTTCTCTTCTTTTCCCAGCCGGCCCGTGACATAATCCATAAGGCGCATCCGCGTGTCGCTTCCGATGCCTATCCTTATTCTGGGGAATCCTTCCGCCCCCATGCAGGACACTACCGAACGCATGCCGTTATGGGTGCCGGGACCGCCTTTTTTCCTTATTCTTATAGTTCCTCTGGGGATATCCACATCATCGTAGATCACGAGGATATTCTCCGGGTCGATTTTATAATATGCCCTTATCTCCTGTATGGATTCTCCGCTGAGATTCATATAGGTCTGAGGTTTGACCATAAGAATTTTCTGGCCGGCAAGGTTCCCCTCCCCGACCAAAGCTTTGTTCCTGAGTTTTTCGATTTTTATATCAAGTTTTTCCGCCAGTCTGTCCACGGTCATGAAGCCGATATTATGTCTCGTATCGGCATATCTTCTCCCGGGATTTCCCAGCCCTGCAACAACAAACATAAATGCTCCTGATCAGTCGAACAGTTTACTTACGGAATTGTTCGTATGTACTCTTATCATAGATTCAGCAAACAGCGGTGCCACCGACAGCATTTTGAATTTCGGAAGTTTCTTCTCTCCGGATACTGGTATCGTGTTGAGAAGTACGACTTCCCTGAACGGAGATTCGCTCAGTCGCTCGATAGCCGGCCCGGAGAGCACGGGATGTGTGGCACAGGCTGTGACACTTTTTGCTCCCATCTCCATAAGAGCCTTGCCTGCATTGCATATGGTTCCTGCGGTATCGATCATGTCATCTACCAGCACACAGTTTTTGCCTTCCACATCGCCTATGATGTTCATTATCTCGCTTTTATTGGGCTCAGGCCTTCTTTTATCGACTATGGCAATAGGTGCATCAAGCGGTTCTGCCATGGTCCTTGCCCTGGTGACTGATCCGTGGTCGGGAGATACGATCACAAGATCCTTTATCTTTTTGCTGCGGAAATATTTTACAAGTATCGGCATTCCTCTGAGATGGTCGACAGGTATATTGAAATATCCCTGTATCTGCGGTGCATGAAGATCCATGGTTATGACTCTGTCCGCTCCGGCAGCTACGAGAAGATCTGCTACCACTTTTGCCGTTATCGGGTCTCTGGCCTTGGCGATCCTGTCCTGCCTTGCATATCCGTAATAAGGTATGACAGCGTTTATTCTGCCCGCCGAGGCTCTTTTCATAGCGTCTATCATGATTATCAGTTCCATGAGATTGTCATTAACAGGGTCGCTGGTGGACTGTACTATATAATTGTCTATTCCTCTTACAGTCTCCCATATGCTGACTGATATCTCACCGTCGCTGAATTTTGACACATTGGACTTTCCAAGGGGCTTGCCCATTATGGACGCTATCTCATCCGCCAGCTCCGGATGAGCATTCCCTGCGAAAACTTTGAAATCCGAAAATCCTGCATTTTTCATTTTTTAACCGTACCTCTACTTTCTTTTCTTAAGGATACCTCTTTTTTCCACCCAGCCTTCCAGAACCTTTCCTCTTCCTCTTTCGACATACAGCGACCCGCCGGGCACGTCATGAGTCACCGTACTTCCTGCTGCTATATAAGCTCCTTCTTCTATCGTTACGGGCGATATCAGATTTGCATTGCACCCGACAAAAGCCCTGTCCTTTACTGTGGATCTGTATTTGCGGCTGCCGTCGTAATTTACGAACACCACGCCGCATCCTATGTTCACATTGCTTCCGACATCCGAATCTCCTATATATGACAGATGCGAAGCCTTGCTGCCGTCTCCCATGGAGGAATTCTTCACTTCCACGAAGTCTCCCACCTTGCAGCCGCTGCCAATGGTGCTGCCCGGCCTTATATACGCGAACGGGCCTACGTTCGTGTCGCTTCCGACTTTACTTCCCAGGATCACGGATTTCAGGATATGCGTCCTGTCGCCTACTTCGGAATCGACTATTCTGCTGTTCTCGGCTATCACACAGTCACTGCCTATAGTCACTCTGCCTTCCAGTATGGTACCCGGGTATATGACAGTCCCGCTGCCTATGGAAACATCGTCTCCAAGTATATAGGTCTGTCTGATATCTATGAACTCAACGCCGTTATGCGCATAATCCAGATTTTTTTCTATTCTCAGTTTTTCTTTTTTTTCATATTCTTCGCTGTTCATCATATTCTTTCCCCTGCAACTTCCACTGCGTCTTTTTCAAGGATCATTTCACCGACCTTGAATATATCCCCTGCTCCCATGGTTATCACCATGTCGTCCTTTTCGGCGTTATTATATACAAAGCTGGCCATCTCGTCAAAGTCCTCGAAATAATAGACTTCCTTTTTCGGATACTGTTTCTTTATCTCCTGTATCAGATCTTTGGCGCTTATCTGGTATACATCTTTTTCCCGTGCGGCGAATATCTTTGTAAGCACGACTACATCCGCTTTTTCGAAAGATGCCGGAAACTCGTCGAACAATGCCAGCGTGCGAGTATATGTATGCGGCTGGAAAAGGCACCAGACTTTGTTATGCGGAGTGTTCTCCGCAGCATTCAGCGTGGCTTTTATCTCAGTGGGATGATGAGCATAATCATCGACTATCTTTATGCCGTTGTGAGTCTCTCCCAGAAGATCGAACCTTCTCTGCGTACCGCTGAAATCATCAAGTATCCTGGCGATATCATCTGTCTCCACGCCCAGCAGGTGGCAGCATGCTGCGGATACCAGCGCGTTCAGGACGTTGTGCTCTCCGGGTATGGAAAGCTGGAGACTGCAGAGTTTTTCGCCTTTTCTGCAGACATCGAATCCCGGCATCCCGCTCGCATTGAAATTTATATCCGATGCATAATAGTCACAGTTGGGACTGAAACCGAAAGTATATACATTATCCAGGTCTTTTATTATGCGGCTTACGAACGGATTCGCATCGTAAGCCAGTATGAATCCGTCTTCGGGAACCAGATGGGTGAATTTTTCGAATGACTGGGCTATATGCTCTATATCCTTGAAATAATCCAGATGATCCGAATCTATGTTGAGTATTACTTCTATCCGGGGTTTCAGCTGAAGGAAGCTGTCCATATATTCGCAGGCTTCCGTAACGAAAAATTCGCTGTGCCCGATCTTTACATTTCCGTTTATCTCCGAAAGGTTGCCGCCTACCAGTATAGTCGGGTCTCTTCCGGTTTTTTCAAGTATCAGGGATATCATCGATGTTGTGGTCGTCTTCCCGTGGGTGCCTGAAATAGCTATGCTGTTCCTGCATTCCTTCATCAGCAGCCCAAGTATCTGGGCCCTGGAAGCTCTGGGTATGCCCAGCTCTGCGGCTCTTACCATCTCCGGGTTGTCCTGAGTGATGGCCGCCGAATATACGACCAGATCAGCATCGTTGACATTTTTCGCCCTGTGCCCCAGGAATATGGATGCTCCCTGGCTGATAAGGCGTTCCGTTTTATCATTATGGTTCATATCGGAACCGGTAACTTTATATCCTCTGGACAATAAAATACCTGCAATTGCCGACAGGCCTACCCCGCCTATCCCAATGCAGTGCACTTGTTTAACGTTTTCCAAGTCGATCATTAATGTTATTTCCTCCGCTTTTTTCTCCGAAGATTATAACATATTTTAGCAGGCTTATGCGTATATTTAATAAAAATATGTTAAAATGACTAATGTATTATAATTCAGAAAGATATCCGTGAGGTGACCTGCAATGAAAAGGACCGCCCGTGTAGGCGCTATGATAAAAATACTTTCCGATTCTCCCAGCAGATCTTTCGGTCTGAATCACTTCTGTCAGCTCTTCGGTGCTGCGAAATCAAGCATAAGCGAAGACCTTAAGATCGCTAAGGAAATAGTGAGCAGCATGGAACTGGGCATCATCGAGACTATACCAGGCGCGGGAGGCGGAGTAAGATTCATTCCGCATATATATGATTCCCAGTGTACTCAGGTCCAGGAAGATCTCTGCCGTCTTCTCAGCGATCCTTCAAGGGCTCTGGGCGGAGGTTTCCTTTACACTTCCGACATAATGTTCGATCCTTCTCTGGTCAGGCAGATGGCTTCGGTCTTCGCCAGGAAGTTCCGTGATTCCGGCGCAGGATATGTGGTAACTATCGAGACCCAGGGTATCCCGCTGGCCCTCATGACATCCTGGCTGCTGAACATACCTACGGTAGTCATACGCAGAGAGATCAAAATATCCGAAGGCCCCACCGTAAGCATAAACTACTTCTCCGGTTCCACAGGCCGCATCCAGAAGATGTCAATGGCAAAACGCGCCACGCTCTCCGGTTCAAAGGCTCTGATAATAGATGACTTCATGAGAGCCGGCGGAAGCGTCAAGGGCATAGCCGAACTTCTGGATGAGTTCGGCGCAGGTATCGCTGGTACAGGCGTAGCTATAGCTGCAACCATACCGGAAAACAAAAAAATATCAGATTATACGCCGCTGATATATCTCGACAACAAAGACGAGGACAGCAGGGAAATAAAGGTTTTCCCGAATAGTCAGATTTTTTGAAATATTGCTTGTAAATTTTTCCTTTTTATTGTATAATATTTAGGATGTATTGATTCTGATGCATCAGACAAAATTGCAGCACACGAAAGGGTGGTGTCAGAAGAATGAATATTACTGATGTGAGAGTTCGTAAAATTAACGACGAAGGGAAGATGAAGGCTGTCGTTTCGATTACTTTCGATGATGAATTCGTAGTTCATGATATCAAGATAATCGACGGACAGAACGGCCTGTTTATCGCAATGCCGAGCAGAAAAATGGGCGAAGGGGATTTCAGAGATATTGCTCATCCGCTTGTGTCGGAAACAAGGAACAAGATCAAAGATGCTATTTTCGCAGAATACGAGAAGGTCCTGGCAGAAAAAGAGCTTGAAGCTGCAGCTGCCAGAACAGAAACGCCCGCAGAAAATGCCGAAGAAGCATCCGCCAGTCCTGAAGAAAATACAGACGGAGGATCAGAGGAATTATAAATACTATTTTTTCAAAGTCAGGAACCAGTGCTGTGCACTGGTTCTTCTTTATTCCCGGATCCTCAGCGTTTCTTCCAGCAATGCAGCGCTTCTATGCTGCCGGGTACGAACACCGACTTATCACCGGTAAAATATTTTCTTATCACATCTTCCAGACTCGATATTTTTACAGCGCCGGTTATGTCTGCCACAGCTCCCAGCATCACCATGTTCGCCGCTTTTTCATTTTTCAGCCCGGCAGCTGCCTCATTGCAGTCCACTCTGTATTCGCTTACATCCGTCCTGCCGCTTACCGAATCTGTCATCCCGCTGTTTATGATGATGTTTCCGTTTTTCTCGACGATATCCCGGAATTTACGAAGCGAAGGTCCGTTCATGACTGCAGCTGCCGTAGCCGAAGTTATGACCGGCGAAGAAACCGGTGAATCGGATATTATGACTGAACAGTTGGCCGTTCCTCCGCGCATTTCCGGTCCGTAGGAAGGCATCCATGTCACATTTTTTCCTTCGTTCATTCCCGCATGCGCAAGCATCTGTCCGAGAAGCATTATGCCCTGACCTCCGAAGCCGGATATTATAAGTTTATGCAAAGCCATTTATTTTACCTCCACGGGGCATCTTAACATCTTCAGCGGATAATAAGGTATCATATCGCTCCTCATCCATTCCAGCGCTGCTTCGGGCCCGAGGCCCCAGTTCGTGGGGCATGCCGAAAGCATTTCGACGAAACTGAAGCCCAGTTTTTCCCTCTGCACCGAAAAAGCTCTCTCCACAGCTTTTTTTGCTTTTCTCACGTTTAGAGGAGAATCAAGAGACACCCTTTCCACATATACGGCGCCGTCTATCGTAGCCAGCATCTCAGCCATTCTAAGGGGCCTTCCGCATGCCGCTTCGCTTCTGCCTTCCACGCACGTGGTCGTTTTCTGGCCTAATAGTGTGGTAGGCGCCATCTGCCCGCCTGTCATGCCGTATACGGCGTTGTTTATGAAAAACACGGATATTTTTTCGCCTCTGTGAGCTGCATGTACGATCTCCGCGGTACCGATGGACGCAAGATCACCGTCACCCTGATAAGTGAACACCGCAGCTTCCGGCCGGACTCTTCTGATCCCGGAAGCTATGGCAGGAGCTCTTCCGTGCGACGATTCGCACATGTCCACATTCATGTAGCGGTGAGCGATTATGCTGCATCCTATCGGCGCCACTCCTATCGCTCTGCCCAGTTCTCCCCGCTCTTCAAGGACTTCCATTATGACTCTGTGTGCGATCCCGTGGGTACAGCCGGGGCAGTATGTCGTCTTTTCCGACAGCATCCCTTCCGTATATCTGAAAACCGTTTTCATGAAGACGCCTCCTTTATATGTTTTCTGATCATATCTGCCATCTCCGGCGGGCTCAGGAGCATTCCTCCCACTCTGTTCACGAGACGCACCGGCCAGCGCCCGGCAGATCCTATCAGGACATCCTGCATCATCTGTCCCCGCGACAGTTCCGCCGACACCAGCACTCTCACGGAATCCGCGTCTATCCTGTCCAGTGCACCGTAAGGGAACGGCCACAGAGTAAGCGGTCTTATCATGCCTGTCCTGATCCCTTCTTTTTCCAGAATCTTCATGGCTTCCTTCGCTATCCTCGCAGTAGAGCCGTAGGCAAATATCACTGCCTCGGCACCTTTCAGATCCAGGGTCTCATATTCCGGGAGTTCCTCTTCGGCTTTCCTGTATTTGCTCCAGTATCCGTCGCAGCGTCTTTCAAGTTCTTCAGGTATGAGTTCAAGCGATCTGATAACGTTATGCGGTCTTCCGTATCCATGCCCTGTCAGAGCCCATGGTTTCGCGCGAAAAGATTCTTTCCCCGCATGATTTTTATATGCCGGTATGCTCACCGGCTCCATCATCTGTCCAAGCATTCCGTCGGCCAGGATCATCACCGGGTTCCAGTATTCATCCGCAATGTCGAATGCTTCCGCGACCATGTCGGCAGCTTCCTGAAGGCTGCCCGGAGCATATACTATAAGATGGTAGTCTCCGTTGCCTCCTCCTCTGGTAGCCTGAAAATAATCGCCCTGTCCCGGCTGTATGCATCCTACGCCAGGGCCTCCTCTGGAAACGTTTATGACTACAAGCGGCATTTCGACAGAGCACAGGAATGAAATCCCTTCCTGCATCAGAGCTATGCCCGGCGAAGAAGATGATATCAGCACTCTCCCTCCTGCGGCCGCTCCGCCGTAGGCCATGCTCACCGCTGCCAGTTCGCTCTCCGCCTGCACGAAAGAACCGCCGTGTCCGGGAAGCTTTCTGGACATGTATTCTGCCAGTTCGTTCTGCGGAGTTATGGGATATCCGAAATAATATCTGCATCCTGCCGATATGGCTGCTTCGGCAAATACTTCATTGCCTTTCATCAATTTCATGCTGCTCATAACGCTTCTTCCTCCCCGAATATCCCGATGGCTCCGTCAGGGCACATAAGCGCGCAGCTGGCGCAGCCGGTGCACCGGGACGCATCTGTCATCTCCATGGGATGATATCCCTGGCGGTTTATGATCTTCATGTCCAGCCTTATGATCTTACGGGGACATGCTGCCGCACATAATCCGCATCCCTTGCATTTCGCCCCGTCAAACTTAACTGAATATTTCATTTCGTCTCCTTCTGCCGTTTTAATTTGATTTGCTTTTCTTTTGATTGTCGAATAACTTTATAATCAAACTTTATTCATTATATCTTTATTCTGAATTTTGTCAATAAAAATCATGCAAATTTCATATCGCTTATCCGCCTGGTAAATCCCTGCCCGATCCTGCATAATAAAAAAAGAGCATACGCTCTTTTGCAGGCATGTAATAAAAACGGCTGCGATCCGTATCAGGCATCCAGCCACTCCGGTCTCATATAAAGTTCCACTGGTATTATCCTGAAGCCACGCAGGCCGGCAGCAGCAGCTTCCAGTGACGGTATAAGCGAAAGGACGCAGCAGCTTCCTGATAACGGTATGTCTCTGGCATCCGAAAGTTCCCTGCACATATCATACCCTCCTATGATGTCGTCTGTCACTGTTTTCGTGAGCATATGCGTGTTGTTGATTATGCTATTCACTTTCATTCCTGTCACGTATTCTATCTCATCTATCATGCGTCCCGCTTTCACGGCAGTATCTGTCTCCGGCCGCCCGGCGTTGATCACTGCATGCATGGCTGTTTCATCCTCCGGAAAATACTGCCGGAACTGCCTGAGTATCCCGGCGCCGGCATCATTGCCCCCGGTATCCACTGTCACATGGCATCTGCTGTCCGCCAGCGGGACCCGTATGCTGTCCGAAAGAGCCGGCAGATCGGCAGTGATATCCTGTCCGCACGCATTGCTGTAAACAGCTATCCCCCGTTCTTCCAGGAAAGCCTGTCTTTCCCTGCTCCTGAAATATACGTTGGCGATATCCATATCTATTATGGCAGCCGTCCCGAAACGCTGCCTGGCCCTGATCACCATGTTGACAGACACCTCTGTCTTGCCGCTGCCGTAATGACCGGTGAATATGTTTATCCTTTTCATTTTTTCAAGGATATCATCCATGATTACCCCCCGTATCTGCATCAATGTTTTTTCAATGATACAACCGGCCGGGCAGAAATGCAATCTTTTTTCTCCGCAACCGTGTCTGTCTGTATTCCCGAAGGCCGATACAATCATCACAAAAGAAAAAGAAGTCAAAATAGAATCTACTTTGACTTCCATCCTTGGGTTTTCCCCAAAACTTGGAGGCGACACCCGGACTTGAACCGGGGATAAAGGTTTTGCAGACCTCTGCCTTACCACTTGGCTATGTCGCCACTGGCTAGGGTAGCAGGATTCGAACCTGCGAATGATGGAATCAGAATCCACTGCCTTACCACTTGGCTATACCCCATCGTCATTTTCCGTTATCCGTTAATGGGGTGGATGATGGGATTCGAACCCACGCATGACGGAGCCACAATCCGTTGTCTTAACCGCTTGACTACATCCACCACGATGATTGCGGGCGCAGTCTTTCTGCGCCCTTATTAAATTTTGGCGATCCGGATCGGGCTCGAACCGACGACCTCCAGCGTGACAGGCTGGCATTCTAACCAACTGAACTACCGGACCGTGAAATCTGGTGGGCGCTATAGGGTTCGAACCTATGACCCCCTGCTTGTAAGGCAGGTGCTCTCCCAGCTGAGCTAAGCGCCCTGAAAAAAATGGTAGCGGCGAGTGGAGTCGAACCACCGACCTTCCGGGTATGAACCGGACGCTCTAACCAACTAAGCTACACCGCCTTGCTATGTATATGTAAAAGTCACTGCAAAAGTTATATTACCATTTGCCGCCAGTCATGTCAAGGAATTTCCGCTATACCGGAGGAAAGATATGTCTCTTTTTTCCCGGCGGTTTTTTATCCTTTCCTCAGTTACTTTCAATTGCGTCACAATTTAACAAATCGCTTTTCAAATATATGCATATAGTATAAAATATCTCATATGAGGAAAAACAGATGAATAAAAAACTTCTTATTTTTGTGTGTGTACTGGCATCTTCCCTGCTTGTTCTGGGTACGGTCGGCTTTATATCGAATCACATAAAAATGTCGGGGAATTTTCCCGAAAATACATATATCAATAATGTGGACTGTTCCGGACTGACGGTGGACGAGGCCGGTGTGAAACTGACCGATGAGTGGAACAGCAGATCCTTTCTGATCAGAGATGACGGCAGAACCATAGCTTCCATCGATGATCTCGACTTTAAGTATGACATACATGACAAGCTTGAAAAGGCCATCGTGCACGAGGCCATAGACCCTCTTTTTACTCAGACTATAAGGCCCAGGGATGGTATAACCCTGAAAATGAAGATCAGCAGCGAAAGCAGCAGCTTCAGAAAACAATTCGATTCTCTTTCTATTCTCAGACAGAGCAATGTAAAGAAAACAAAAAATGCATATGTGGACATGTCTGATACTTCCTTCAAAATAGTACCGGAAGTCTACGGCAACGATATCGATAAAGATCTTCTTGAAGACACCATAATCTCTGATATAGAAAATAATGAGTTCACTTTGAATTACAGTAAAAAAGATTATTACAAGAAACCGACCGTGACATCCGAAAGCGCCAGTCTGATAAAAAAGCAGGATTACTGTAAAAAATACCTTTCCTTTGTAATAAAATACGATTTCGGTGACAGGACTGAAATAATAACACCTGCAGAGCTTTCAAAAATGATAAGTATCAGCAGCGGCACGACCCATGTGGACAAGGATGCCGTGGAAAAATACGTGCAGCGTCTCGCGCAGAAATACAATACAGTGGGCTCTTCCAGGAGTTTCAAATGCAGCGACGGAGACACCGTCACCGTTACCGGCGGCACCTACGGCTGGATCCTGGATCAGGATTCCGAGGTCTCATGGCTCGTCAAAGCACTGAAAAAAGGAAAAGGTACTGTGCGTGAACCTGAATATTCCAGAAAAGCGCTGAGCAGGAAAACGAACGATATCGGTAATTCATATGTCGAAGTGGATCTGGGAAGCCAGAGGCTCTGGATGTATAAAAACGGCAATCTCGTTTTGAGCTGCAGCGTCGTCACAGGCACTACGTCCAAGGGCAAAGGAACGCCGCAGGGGACTTATTACCTGGCTTACAAGGCGAGGAACCGGACACTTAAAGGCGAAGACTGGGATGGTACCAATTACGAAAGCGACGTATCCTACTGGATGCCCTTCAACAACGGGATCGGTCTCCATGACGCGTCATGGCGCAGCACATTCGGAGGAACTATATATAAAAAGAACGGCAGTCACGGGTGCGTGAACATGCCGCCCGCATCAGCCAAAATCGTATATAAAAATATATATGCCGGATATCCGATAGTCGTACACTACTGAAGCAAAAAGCTGCTCGCGACGGGCAGCTTTTTTATTTTTTTCCTCTGATACGGCACTGTGCATACAGACCTTTGAAGATCATTTCCTGAAAGATCTTATTATGCCTCCGGCGGCAAACACTACCGCAGAAGTCAGGCCTACTATCAGGAATATCAGCTGTATATTCCCGTTATAATTCGCCTGGCTCCAGTCCGACAGATCGGCAGGAGAAAGCACGAACGGAGTTTTATCTATTATCATATTAATTATGCTGTCGCTGAGGAACATATATAACCCGGCAGCAGCGCTGCATACTGCTGTTTTGAAAAAGCCGTTGAGTTTCAGATACCTTACCACCAGAGCTATAGTCCACGGCAGGATCATCGAATACAAAGTCACAGTCAGCATTTCCGTGACCGATGCAGGCTTGCTCATTCCCGTAGCAGTAACCAGCAGTATCAGCAGGATCGAATCGGCACACATGCATATGATCATCTTCGTATTCCTCAGTTTTGCCGGAAGCTGTATGCTCCGCAGTATGATCGGCAGAAAGATGCAGGAAAAAGCCAGAGTAGTGCCCATAAAGGCCACCGGATACCAGCTGCTGCGGGAATACAGACATCCTGCAGTCATAAGCAGCTGCAGGGAGATATAAGAACATGCCAGAGTCCATATCCCCTTTCTGTTTTTTGCGATTACCGGCACATTGATCAGCGAAAATGTCAGCATCAGCGAAGTCAGTACGAGAAAAAACCACGAAAGGCCGTGTCCGTCGGCGATATCTGCTATGAGACAAGCCGTAAGTGATACCGCATATATACTGTATGTAATGACAGAATATGTCTTTCTGAGCCTTAGATAGCTTCTTGACTGCTGTTCTATCTCCCGCTGTCTGTGATCGTCACTGGCAGTTATAAGTTCGTGTTCGCTGACGTCAAGTATCTCGCACAGAGGCGCCACAAGCGTTATATCAGGATATGATATGCCTCTCTCCCATTTGCTCACCGCAGATTCGGTCATATAGAGGGCTTCCGCAAGATTTTTCTGAGAAAGGCCTGCTTTTTTTCGTTTTTCCAGAATGTATTTTCCGAATGTTGTTTTTTCTTCCATTTGCATGAGACTGTTTCCTCCTGTTGTTGATTTTCATATCCGGGCCCGGCTACGATATCAACATACCCAAAGATATCCCGATAGTCAATAGATACCGGGAGATTCGCTACCCGACCGCTGGGCCACCCGCCGAAACCTGTGCTGCATGCCTTTTTTTCAGTTCCCGCAGAGCCTCCGCAAGTATGACCTGCGGCATCTGCTGTCTTGACAATATATGTAAGAAATGTTAATCTTAATAAAAATCATATGCATGTGCAGGATTTTGAGAGGAGTTCTCCGTATGTACCTTAAGAAAAAGCTTTCAGTTTCCTCGTCCGGTAAAGGATTCACCCTGATAGAAGTCATAGTCGTTCTGGTCATCCTTGCCGTACTGGCGGCCATACTGATACCCTCGATGATCAAATGGATCGACAGATCCAAAGAAAAAGTACTTGATATAAATATGCGTGAAGTTGCCCGGTACGTCAAGGCATATTCACTCGAATACGAAAGAAGCGACTGGTACGGCGCATGGAACGATGACGGCGACGGCTCCCTAAATAACGAGATCGAACTGGAATGGGAGACTATAAAATCAGGCAAGCACGGCAACAATATGACCATCGAGAATCCATACAGCCACAGCAGCACTATACTTGACTATGACAGGACTCTCGCTTCCGGCGACGGATACCGTCCCGCCGTATTCCTGACAGCAAACAGTTCATATGGCTATGACACCGGCACAGGCAGTACGAACAATATCATAGGCGCTATAGTCGTTTATTTCAAAGTCTCAGACGGCACTGCTGAATATATCAAGGTCTATTATATAAAAAAAGACGGCACGAAATCGAGCGATTCGGTCACCGTGGACTACTGAATATGAAAGGAGCTGCGCATACCGCACAGCTCCTTTTTCAGGCTTTTTTTTATTTCGTTTCACCCTGCAGAGAAGGTCCCGTGAACTGACTGTTGTAGAGATCGGCATAAAACCCTTTTTTCTCCAGCAGTTCCCTGTGGCTGCCGCTTTCCACTATGCTGCCGTGATTCATGACAAGGATGGTCTTTGCGTCCCGTATAGTAGAAAGCCTGTGGGCTATTACGAAATTCGTACGTCCTTTCATAAGTTCGTTCATGGCTTTCTGTATAAGCACTTCCGTCCGCGTATCTACGTAACTTGTAGCTTCATCGAGTATAAGTACGGAAGGATCCGCAAGTATGGCGCGGGCAATGGTCAGGAGCTGTTTCTGCCCCTGTGAAATATTCGACGCCTCTTCGTTCAGCACCATTTTGTATCCGTCAGGCAGACTGCGTATGAAATGATCCGCATGAGCGGTTTTTGCCGCGCTGACGATATCGTCGAAACTGCTCCCGTCACGTCCGTATCTTATGTTATCCTCCACGGTGCCGTTGAAGAGCCATGTGTCCTGCAGTACCATGCCGAACATGCGGCGCAGATCGGTCCTTCTGATCTCCCGTATGTCCACGCCGTCGAATGTTATCCTTCCGCCCTGTATTTCATAAAACCGCATCAGCAGATTTACGAGAGTGGTTTTCCCGGCTCCTGTAGGGCCGACGATGGCGACAGTATCGCCTTTGTTTATTTCAAGATTCATGTCACGTATAAGCGGTTCCGTTTTCTTATAGCTGAAGTCCACATGATCGAATACTATATTCCCCTGCGGCCTGGGCAGAACTGCCGCATCCTTCGCATCCGGAAGCTCTTCGTCCTCGTCCAGGACTTCGAATACACGTTCGGCGCAGGCTATGGTGGACTGTATTATATTGGCTATGTTGGCCGTCTGTATTATAGGCATGGAGAATTGTCTCGAATACTGGATAAAAGCAGTGATATCTCCTATGTTCAGCCAGGTCTTCGTAACGAATACCCCGCCTATCACCGCTATCAGCACGTATCCGATATTGCTTATGAAATTCATCAGAGGAAACATGACCCCGGACAGGAACTGTGCTTTCCAGCCTGCCTCGTAAAGATCGTCGTTCACTTTCCTGAAAGTATTTATGGCTTCCTTTTTCCGTCCGAAAGCCTTGACGATCTTATGGCCGGTATACATTTCTTCAGTATGCCCGCTGAGTATCCCGAGATGCTTCTGCTGAGCCTTGAAATATTTCTGGGATTTTCTGGCGATGAATGTAGTCACGAATATATACAGCGGCAGCGTCAGCATGACGAAAAGCGTCAGGAGCCGGCTTATGGTCAGCATCATTATTATATATCCGGCTATCTGCAGAACAGCCTGTATCAGCTGCGTAAGACTCTGCTGAAGCGTGGATGAGATGGTGTCCATATCATTCGTGACGCGGCTCAGTATCTCTCCGTTGGTATGGGAATCATAATATCTCAGCGGTATCCTGAAAAGCTTCCTGTCGACTTCCTTACGCATGTCATAGACAACGTTCTGCGCCACCGAGGACATTATATAATTCATGAAGAACATGAACAGCGAACTCAGCACGTAGATGGAGAGCAGCAGTACGACCGTCTTCCAGAGTACGTCGTACGGGATATTTCCGCCCGTAGTCCTTATGTCGTTGATATATCTCTGAAGATTTTTATCCGAAATATTGGTCATCTTTATGTCCGCCGATCTGACAGAAGAATTATCGGAAAACATGGATGACGGCAGTATTTTCATGGCATTTATGAATTTTTCGGCTATATCGCCACGTTCATCGAAATTATCCGTGCTTTTTATCCGCGGCAGTGCTGCCAGTTCGAGGAAAGTATCGAACTGCTTTTGATTAAGATCCATTTTTTCCATGAAAGCCTTGTCGACTGCATCCTTTGCCTTTTTTTCAGCTTCTGTCTTTGCAGCGGCGATCTCTTTGTCTATATCTGACTGTTTTGATTCGAATGCCGAATCGACAGCAGCCCTCGCCTTTTCTTCAGCTGTCTGACTGGCTTTGGCAAGCTGGGAATCGAACTCGCTCTGTCTGGACTGAAAGACTGCATCCACGGCTGCTTTTGCCTGAGTGTCTGCTGTCTTGCAGGCTTTTTTCAAGGCGCCGCTGTATCCGGGAAAATCAGAGAGCTGATCCTCCGTAATGCCGAAGGACTGCATGAATTCTGCATCCACCTTGCTTTTTGCCGCTGCTTCAGCTTTTGTTTCAGCCTGAGCATATGCTGCTTCCTTCTTTTCCGCCAGAGCCGCGCTGAACTGCTCCTCCACCGCGGCCTCAGCCTTTTTCTCAGCTTCCGAATAAGCAGTTTCCTTCTGCTGCTTCAGAGAAGACTCTGCCCCTTTTTCCACTGCATCATCAGCCCTGGTGCGGGCTTTCTTCAGCGCCTTGTTATATGAATCGAGTGCATCCGAAAGGGCAGGCTGCGCTTTGTCGAGTCCGTCCACAACACTTTTGGCGACGAATCCGTCGGTTATATCATTCATCGCGTTGCCGGCTATCTTCGGGCCAAGGACTGTGAACGACGTGGCGATCACTGCAAATATCACGACCATTATAAGACTGCGCCTTGACGATCTGAGATAACTCAGCAGACGTTTCAGCGTGCCCCTGAAGTCCTTTGCCTTTTCCACCGGTCTTGCCATAGGCGGTCCGCTCCCGTGGCTGCCGCCGCGCTTTTTTTCACTCATGCCAGTTCCTCCTCTGAGAGCTGAGAAGAAACGATCTCACGATATATGCCGCAGTTCTCCATAAGTTCCTCATGCCTGCCGATGCCTGCGATCTTCCCTTCATCCATAACTATTATCCTGTCTGCATCCATAACTGTCCCTATCCTCTGGGCTACTATTATGACAGTTGCGTTTCCCGTTTCCTGTCTGAGAGCGGCGCGGAGTTTCGCGTCGGTCTTGAAATCGAGCGCGGAAAAACTGTCGTCGAAAATATATATCTCCGGCTTTCTCACCAGTGCCCTCGCCATGGTAAGACGCTGCTTCTGGCCTCCGGAAAGATTGAGCCCTCCTTCCGAAAGGACTGTATCAAAACCTTCTTTCATACCGGATATAAAATCTGCGGCCTGTGCTACTTCCGCAGCATGGGCGACTTCCTCCTGAGTGGCGTTTTCCCTGCCGTACTTTATATTTTCGCTTATAGTGCCTGTGAAAAGCACTGTTTTCTGAGGAACGAATCCTATCTTCGAACGCAGTTCTTCCTGAGACATTTCTCTGACGTCTGTGCCGTCCACCAGTACCATGCCCCTTTCAGCATCGTAAAAACGCGGTATCAGATTGACTATGGTAGACTTTCCGCTCCCGGTGCCGCCGACTATGGCTGTAGTCTCTCCGGGCCTTACAGAAAACGATATGCCGCTTATTACCGGAGTCTCCGCTCCCTGATACCGGAAACTTACATCCCTGAATTCCACGTAGCCTGATCTTCCGTCGCCATGCTTCGCTTCCGGCGGATCGATGATATCAGGCTTTGTCTCTATCACCTGATTTACCCTGTCGGCGGCAGCCTGAGCGCGCGGGACCATTATGAACATCACTGTCAGCATGACCAGCGAGATCATTATCTGCATAGCATACTGCATGAATGCCACCAGATTCCCTATGTTTGATTCTCCGCTGCCTATCCTGCCTGCGCCGAACCATATTATGCTCAGAGTCACGAGGTTCATTATAAGAAGCATAGCAGGCATCATCACAGCCATTATCCGGTTGACCCTGATATATGTCTGTGCAAGATCCATGCTTGCCTCGTCAAAACGTTTTTCTTCTTTTTCTGTACGGTCAAAGGCCCTGATGACCCTTATGCCTGTCAGATTCTCACGTATTATGAGATTGACTTTATCCAGCTTGGACTGTACCATCCTGAACAGCGGAATGCCCTTCACTGCGAAAAAGATGATCAGGACTGCGATGAACGGAAGCACGCAGGCTATTATGACTGTGAGCCCCTGATCCTGATGGTATGCCAGAACAGTTCCGCCCACGGCTGTTATAGGCGCCGAGATCATCATATTGAATATCATTACTGTGGTCATCTGTATCTGAGTGATATCGTTGGTGGTTCTTGTTATAAGCGTAGCCGCACCGAATCTGTCGAATTCATAAAGCGAAAAATCTTCTACGCTGCAGAAGATCCTGCTGCGAAGTATCCGGCCCAGGCCTACAGAAGTTTTCGCACTGAAAAAACTTGCACACACTGCGCAAAGTACGCCGCCTGCGGTTATGAGTATCATCACGCCTCCCATATGCCAGATATATGAGACATCGGATTTCATTATGCCCTTGTTGGTGATATCGCTGGTAAGAGTAGGCAGATACAGATTAGCTATAGTCTGTGCTGTCTGAAAGAGCAGTATCCCCAAAATAAAGGGGGTAAAGGATCTAAGATTTCTGTATATTTTCAGCATTTATATTTTCTCCGTCATTTATCGTCTGATGGGTTATCTCTTTTCCGGAATTCGCTCCGGTAAAAATCATATGTCTCGTCAATAATGCTAACAAGTATCCGGCTTTTATCCGTCCCCAGATGTTCTACCAGCGAGTTTACGCTCAGCAGAAATTTTTTCCTGTTATCTGCGACGAATCTGCTGCCTTTTTCCGTAAGCAGTATATGGACTATCCTCCTGTCCTCTTTGCTCATGCTGCGCTGTACCATGCCCTGCTTTTCCAGGCCCGCTACCATCGCCGTCACCGAAGGCGGTTTGATGTAAAGAAGCGTGCTCAGCTGCGAAACATTTATGCCTTTCGGATAATCCTTCTCGATGTCCTTCAGTTTCATCAGCAGCATCGTATCTCTTTCCTTCAGTCCTCCGCACAGCCTGTCACTGCTGTCGCGCTTTCTCTGACGGTTGATCATCATACGCTTGAATCGTTCAAAGGACGAAATCAAATCTTTGGAAAGTTTCATTGATTCCGATGATTTTTCCATGTGTGCACCTCTTTTGACCTCATATCATTGTTAGTGTGGTTAAAATTTAGTTTACCTAATTATTAGCAAGATCAACTATAATACGTTTTCTGTAAATAATCAATACGTTTTCGTGAAATTTTATATTTATTTTATTTCTGCCGCTCCATCCCGCCCCAACGTCCGTGATGCTTCCGTAAACGCAATAAAAAAGAGCAGCACCGCTGCTCCTTTGCTTACATGGTTGCGGGGAAAGGATTCGAACCAATGACCTCCGGGTTATGAGCCCGACGAGCTACCAACTGCTCCACCCCGCGACGATATATGTTGTGCGAAAAACGATCTATGGTGCCGGCGACCGGGGTCGAACCGGTACGGGAATCACTTCCCACGGGATTTTAAGTCCCGGGCGTCTGCCAATTCCGCCACGCCGGCATACAGCAGACCAGCCTCCGGTCATACCCTGCGCGAAGACCTTGAAAATACTTTCTGCCGACCGCATCTTCTGATCCGGAAATTGGCTCCAAGGGTGGGGCTCGAACCCACAGCCTACCGGTTAACAGCCGGTTGCTCCACCATTGAGCTACCTTGGAACACCATGTGCCTTTCGCTCAGCACAAGGCATATTATACAACAACACGTGAAGCCGTGTCAATACATATTTACCCATACCGGAGCTATTTCTTCTTGAGTACAGGAATGAACTCTGCAGCGATTCCCTTGCCTCTGTTTTTTATATAAAACAGTCCGAAAACAGAAAATACCACTGCACCTATAAAATTCACGAACAAGTCGTGCATCGTATCATAAAGGCCTATATCCAGATATGCTTTCCAGTGATATCCGTTGACCTGGACATCTTTCACCGCAACATGCACCGGTACATTGGCTCCGTCAGTATTTATCGCCACTGAATTGAAAACATGGATCCATGTGTCCTTCTGCATATCCGTGCCTGTCCAGTAATCCATGGAAAACTCAAAGAACTCCCACAGGACTCCGACAGTCATCGAAAAGCAGAATGCCACCAGTGCCACGAATTTAGGCGACAGATCCACATGGACCTTGTCGCTCCTGTTCAATATGTCTATAAGGGAAAATCCTATAGCTGCTGCCAGGAATCCGTTTATAGTGTGGAGCATGTCGTCCCAGCGAGGAAATATCACATAATATGCCTGTATCTCTCCGAGTATCTCCGCAGCAAATATAAAGCATACTATTATTATTTCAAGCAGACCTGGAAGTTCGACGTTCATCTTCTTTTCGAGCAGCGACGGTATCATGAAAAGCAGAAGTGTCAGAATACATACGAAGACATTGTCCCAGTTCCTGTTTGTTATCTGTACAACAAGCACTGCGGCCACCAGTACCCGCAGGATGATGTATACCGCCGTCACCGCCTTGCTGTCATTATTTCCCGAGACGTTTCGGTCTTCCGTCCTTTTTATTCTCCGAGGTTTTCTTTTCATCATCTTCCTCTATATCCGCTCTGACCTCAGTGGATTTTTCCGCTTTCTGCCCTGATGTCTCCGCTGATTTATCTTTTTCTTTTTCTTTTTTCTCTTCTTTCTCTATATCCGCCTCTATGATCTGGATTTTCTTCGTATATTTTGCTGCATTCTCTTTATCGCCTTCGTCTTTATATATCTGTGCCAGTTCTTTCATCGTATCCAGATGAGAACCGTTCAGAGACAGTGTATGCCTGAATCTGGCTACTGCTTCACCAAGCTGTCCCATCCTTGCATAACCCACTCCGAGATAATAATGAAGCGGCCACCAGTCTTTATACTGGCTGTCCAGATATTTTTCAAGTATATCCACTCCGTTCTCGTAACGCTGTGCCAGTATCTCGTTATAGCCTTCCTCTATCCTGACAGGATCCTGTATCTGACCCAGGCGCTTCGTTATTTCTTTTCTGTCCTTGCTGTTTCTCGTAAATTTGAGGAACCATTTCCATGCTGCCTGGGCTTTTGCATAAAGGCCTATATTAAGATATGCGTATCCCAGGTAATAATAACCCTGAGCAAATCTGGGATGAGTCTCCGTGACCAGCTCGAAATAATCCAGTGCTTCAGCCTTGAATCTGCCTGTATATTCCTCATTGCTGCTTTTCATGTACATTTCGCGGCATACCCTGGCATAACTGTACATGCCGTGAAGATAGTCAGGCCTCATGCACAGAGATGCCCTGAAATGGATGCATGCGTTGTCGTAATCTTCGTCTTCGGCCGCATCTCTTCCTTCCTTCATCATTCCTTCATATATTTTATAGTTGAAAAGTTTCGACATATAGTCTATATATGCCTGATTGTATTTGAACTTTGGGTCGCAGCCCATGATCCACGCCATGTTCTCTGCTATATGAGTGGGCTTCAGCCCCATTCCGCCTGCGAACTCCTTTACGTCTCTTTTTCTCAGGGGTACCGGGATGCCCTTCATGATATCCTTTACTTTGGATCTTTCCAGATACTCATCGGAAAATTCGACAAAAACGAATTTGTTGAGATATTTTTTGAAATATTTTCCTATCCGGTCCGTTCTGAGCCTTATATCGGAATCTTCCGCAGAACGGATCACCGTTCTGGTTATGCCCAGGCTCTGGGCCAGTGTGAGTTTTTCTTCTTTGCTTCCCTGCTTTTTCTCATTATCTTTCATGATGTTCCTCTTTCTTTACTAAAGCATCCTGAATCTTTCATCCTTGATCATGTCTGTATCATTCATCGCTTCCGTCAGCTGCTGCATCATCCGTTCTTTGTCTGCCGGCAGCGTCCCTCTCAGGGACACATAGTTGGAAGCATGATTACTCCTGAACACGCAGTCTCTGCTCACATTGATATTACTCAGCATGAGCAGCGTCTCTGCCACTACTTCCTCTGCGGTCAGAAGTTCGAACTTTCCCGAAGCTATATCCTCTGCAAGAGGCGGTTCAGGTATGGTCATAAGTGTAAGAAGCCCTGCATATGAAGGCTGCATCTCGCTTATCATGGTCCCTGTATCAACAGCATGGGCCTTCCAGTTCTTTCGTCCTCCCAGACCTGAAATAAAGGTCACAGACGCCTTGATCCCTGCATCTTCGATCTTCTGCACGGCCTCGATGATCTCTTCTCTCGAAGCCCCCTTGCATACGTTTTCAAGTACCTGCCGGTTTCCTGACTCGGCACCGATATATATTATCCTGACCCCTGCCTCGCCCAGCGCTCTGAGCTCCTCCGGTGTTTTCCGCAGTACATCCTGAGGGGATCCGTAAACATTCACGCTTCTGCATTCGGGGAAAAACTCTCTGATCTTCCCGAGTATCTTCAGCAGTCTGTCCGAAGAAAGGCACAGTGCATCGCCGTCACAGAAAAATATCTTTTCCACGATCCGGTACGCGGATCTGGCTGTTTCAAGATCCTCAATGATCTCTTCGGTAGGCCGCACTCTGAAGACTTTGTCCTTGAACATGCTGCAGAACGTGCATCTGTTATGGGCACATCCTATGGTGACCTGGATCAGCAGGCTGCGGGCCTCGCTGGGGGGTCTGTATATATCTCCTTCGTATCTCATCTACATCTTCTCCGGTGCTTCTATCCCTAAAAGTCCAAGGGAATTTTTTATCGCCGTCTTGGACGCATATACAAGAGCGAGCTTGGCGATCTTTTCATCTTCATCGTCTACCAGTATATGTTCGTCGTGGTAAAAACGGTTGAAAGCCTGAGCTATGTTTATAAGGTGCCTTGTCACTATGGACGGTTCGTATTTTTCGCCTGCCTCTGCAATGACTTCCGGCATGGCATATATGAGTTTCACGAGTTCGTATGCCCGGTCGCTGTTTATGTATGACGGATCGACAGCTGCAGCCGATGCTTTCTCCGCAGCTTCGGCGCCGGCCTTTCTCAGGACGCTGGCAGCTCTTGCATGTGTATACTGTACATAGGGCCCTGTCTCGCCGTCAAAGTTGAGCACACGGTCCCATGAGAACACATAATCCTTTATCCTGTTGTTGGAAAGTTCCTGGAATATGACTGCGCCTATGCCGACCTGACTGGCAGTCTTTTCGATATTGTCTGTATTGACATTCTTTTCTTTTATTATTTCCCTGGTCTTTTCCACAGCCCGGTTCAGTACGTCTTCAAGAAATACCACGCGGCCTTCTCGCGTGGACATGGTGCCGTCTTCCAGGCTTACCAGACCGAATGGTATATGCACGCAGTCTCTTGCCCATTCATAGCCCAGCATTTCCACTATCTGTATCCACTGCTGGAAATGAAGCATCTGTCCCGAAGAAACGACATAAAGATTTTTGTAAAAATCATAATGCTCCTTTCGGTATACGGCAGCCGCTATATCACGGGTTATATAAAGTGTGGATCCGTCTGACTTTGTTATCAGAGCCGGAGACAGTCCGTATTCATCCAGTTCCACGATCTGAGCGCCTTCTGATTTTTTGAGCAGTCCCTTGTCCTTAAGTTCTTGCACGAATCTGGGCATCTTGTCGGAATAAAAGCTTTCTCCTGCATAGGAATCGAACTCTATGCCCAGCATTTTATATACTCTGCTGAATTCCTTCAGTGACTCATCTCTGAACCACTGCCAAAGTTCGGTCTCTTCCTTTTCTCCGTGCTCCAGTTTCGTGAATATATCCCTTGCTTCCTGATCCAGGGATGGATCCTTCTGAGCTTCAGCATGGAACTTCGTATAGTATCCCAGCAGTGTCTTTATGGGCTCCTCTGTTACGTCTTCCTTGTTGCCCCAGTGTCTGTAAGCGCATATCATCTTGCCGAACTGTGTACCGTAGTCTCCCAGATGATTGATCCTTACTGTATCATATCCGAGAAAATCATATATCTTATATATTGAATTGCCTATTACCGTACTTCTTATATGCCCGATATGGAACGGCTTGGCGATATTGGGCGAAGAATATTCAACTATGACTTTCTTTCCTGCGCCGATATCGCTTCTCCCATAACGCTCTCCCTTTTTCCGTACGTCATTTATAAGTTCCTTTATGAAATTCTCTCTGTTTATGTACATGTTGACATAGGCATTGACATTTTCCACACGGCTGAATATCTCCGACCCGCCCAAAGCTCCGGCTATGTCCTTTGCGATCATCGGCGGCGCCTTTCTGAGAGTTCTGGCCAGCTTAAAACAGGGGAATGCATAATCCCCCATCTTTTCGTCTGCCGGTACCTCTATCATGGATGCTATTTCATCTTTTTCAGGGCCTGCAAGGTATTCTGAGATCAGCCCTGCGATAATGTCTTTATAATCGATCATTTAAGTTCTCCTCATAATTTACTTTCCACCCGATTATATCATAAAATCAGAGATTTTTATAATAAGAATCCCTCAGGTACAGCGGCGCTGCTGGATTATGCCCGGTGACACGGTCCTTTGTCACCAGTGTAGTCGTCAGACCTTCCGCATATTTGTAAAAAAGACTGTCATGACCTACGCACAGTCCCATAACTATATTAAGATCTGTCTTTTCCCGGTTCATTATCTCAGCCTGCAGTATCGGATCGCACATGATGCTGCCTATCTTGTCGGAGACTCTGTCGAATCCTATCTGTTTTTTGCTTATATGTCCGACCTTGCATACTGCCGAAACTACTTCAAAATCATGCTTTCTCAGCAGCGACGCCAGTGTTCTGCTTTCCCGTATAAGTCCTATGCATGTAGCTATCCCTATTTTCTCCGCGCCTATCTTTCCGGCGAATTCGATCGTCTCCTCCACCCTTGTCATGCAGCAGTAATTCTCGAACTCTGTCTCTGCAGCAGCTATAGCCACCTTGCTGTTCTCTGCGTCCTCGGTATAAAGATCGATAAGACGCGCCTTATCTTTCTCCGATAATTCTCCTGTAGGGCAGAAATCCGGATATTCGCCCTTTCCGCTGCCGCATTTCATGATGCCGCAGTCCACGCAGCTCAGTCTTTTCGTGCGTTCAGTCATATTGCATATTCTCCTTCCCCGATATCTATGTGAGAACTTTTGTGAAAAGCGCCGGATATGCGAGTTTCCCGCCGGCCCTGGTACTTTCCATGATTTTTATCTCTTTTACATCCTGGGTCAAAGGGCCCTGCTTTTCTGCATCCTCGGCAGCTCTTCCGAAGTCTCCTCTGATCTGTCTGGCCAGAGTGATGTGCGGCCTGAAAGGCCTTTCGTCTATGCTGATTCCTCTGTATTTGAGCGCTCCGGCGACATCTTCATGCAGGCGGACCAGTTCCGGGCAGTCTGACGCATCCATCCAGTATATGTCTCCGCCGCTTCTTCGGAACCTTCCGAAGCCGCTGATCCTGAGGACAAAAGGCTTCGTATCAATAAAATCCAGCGCATCTGCTGCATGACAGAACTCTTCATAAGAAACCTCGCCTATGAAGGCGACCGTGATATGCAGATTGTCAGGTCCTGTGAAGTTTCCCTTTTCTGCGATATCTTTAAGCCTGTTCTGCATGTCATGCATCTTTTCCTTTATTCTGCCGTCCAGGTCCACGGCAATGAATATGCGCATTCGCGGGTCACTCCTCTCTGCCTCTCATTTCAGTGTCACTATGCTCACACCGTCCCCGCCTTCATTATATGTTCCGGGACGGAATTCAGAAACGTTTTTATGTTTCTTCAGAAGATCTCTTATGCCTTTTTTGAGTATGCCTTCTCCCCTGCCGTGGATGATCGTCACATTCCGAAGTCCGCCCATGAAAGCATCGTCGAGATATTTATCAACATCAGCCAGCGCCTCATCCAGATTCTGTCCGCGGACATCGACAGAAGGCGAAACGCTTCTGGCTTTCGCATTATAAAGACTGCCGTAATTCCTTTCTGCTTTCTTTTTTTTCCTTCTGCCTCCGTCATTTACGATCTTGAGATCCGAAACGGAAGCTCTGACCTTGATGCCGCCCACCTGGACCATTACCTCATCCCTGTTGTCCGGGAGAGAAAGTATCTCTCCGGTCCTGCCCAGAGTCAGTACCTTTACTCTGTCTCCCGCTTTTATCTCCTCGATCTTCACGGGATCGTCGTTTTCCTCCCTTATGATCCTCTCTCTGTATCTGCCTGCCGCGTCTTTGATCCTGCGCCTGCTCTCTTCGTAATGGCGTGTGCGCTCGCCCAGACTTTCCATTTTTGCTATTTTTCTCAGTTCTTCCTTCACATCCTCGGAAGTTTCACTGGCTTCTTTTATTATGCTTCTTGCCTGGGTCCTGGCTTCATTCAAAGTCTTTTCTTTCTGCTCGGTCAGTTTTTTCCTTTCGAGATCCATGGCCTCTTTCTGCTTTTTCATCTCTGTATCGATGGCTATCGCTTCGTCCCTGGCAGCCTCCGCTGCTTTCTTGTCCGCCTCTATCGCAGAAAGCACTTCTTCGAACCTCAGATCTTCACCTTCCAGAAGAGTCCTGGCTTTTTCTATTATACCGCCGGAAAGCCCCAGTTTCCCGGATATCTCAAAAGCATTCGACTTGCCCGGCATCCCCATTATCAGCCTGTAGGTAGGACTGAGTGTTTCCACATCAAATTCCATGGATGCGTTTTCCACATTGTCTGCTGAGACTGCATACTTTTTCAGTTCAGTATAATGCGTGGTAGCAAGCAGCTCTGCGTTTTTCCCCGTGATGTCCTCTATGACTGCTATGGCCAGAGCTGCGCCCTCAGCAGGATCAGTGCCTGCACCCAGTTCATCCAGAAGCACCAGGCTGCCCTCATCAGCATTCTGTGTGATCTCTACGATATTCTTCATATGGGACGAAAAAGTGGAAAGGTTCTGTTCTATGCTCTGTTCATCTCCTATATCGGCAAATATATCTCTGAAGACCGGCATCCTGCTGCCCGATGATGCGGGTATGTGAAGTCCTGTCTGCATCATCATTGAAAGAAGTCCTACTGTCTTCAGCGTGACAGTTTTGCCTCCGGTATTGGGACCGGTGATTATCAGGGCGTTATACCCGCCGCCCACGATGACGTCGACAGGTACCACTTTCTCTTTGTCTATAAAGGGATGTCTGGCTTTTTTCAGCATCAGAAGACCGTCATTACTGATTTCAGGCATTTCCGCCTTCTGCATGACTGCAAGTCTGCCCTTGGCGGAAATCAGATCCATTTCAACAAGCAGTTTCTGATTGTTGCTCAGAGAATAGTGATTTTCCGCCACGCGGGAGGAAAGTTCGGAAAGTATCCTCTCGATTTCAGCCCTTTCCTCTGCCTCCATCCTGGTCAGTTCGTTGTTCATAGTCACTATGACCTGCGGTTCTATGAAAACCGTAGCTCCTGTAGCCGACTGATCGTGTATCACTCCCGGAAATCTCATCCGGTGTTCCTGCTTGACAGGGATCACATAACGTCCGTCCCTGACAGTAACTATGCTGTCCTGAAGCATGGTTCTGTTTTCGGATGAATTCAGTATCTGATCGAAACGGTTTTTTATCGTCTCGTTCTGCGACACTATTTTCCGCCTGATACTGCGCAGCTGACTGCTGGCATTGTCGGATATCTCATCTTCGGAGATTATGCATCTTTCTATATCTTCTTCCAGATCCCTGTGTATTTCAAGCGCTTCCGCCATGCCTTCGAGTACAGGCAGGGGCGGCAGATCCCCTCTGAGAAAATTCACGGTGTTCCTTGTTATCTTCAGATTGTAAAGGATATGCAGCAGCTGACGCGGAGAAAGGCTGCCTCCTTTTTCCGCCAGTCCCAGGCTGTCTGCTATATCATAAAAATTGCCCAGAGGCAGCGGTCCTTTATATATTATCAGTTCTGCCGCCTCTGCGGTCTGCAGCAGACCTTCCTTTATCGTTTCAGGGTCATTAAAAGGCTTCAGCTCAGATATGACCTTTCTGGTCATTTCTGAGCCTGCCTGCTGCTCCAAAAGCTCTATAATCTTGTTGTATTCCAGGATACGTATTGCTTTTTCGTTCATCGATACTCCTGTCCGGACTGGCTTTTCAGCTTTTCCAGTTCGCTCTTCAGCTGTATGTTCTCCATCTGCAGATCAAAGAAATTGTTCTCCAGATCCTTGTATCTGGCTTCCGTTTCTTCTGCAGCCGCCGCAGAACTCTCCCTGATCCTGTCCTTGAGTTCTTTTTCTTTTTCCAGCAGCTCTTCGGTCTCTTTTTCCTTCGCGATCAGCTTTTCCGTAAGCACGTCCTTCTGTCTGGCCGCTTCTTTTGTCTCTTCCCTCTGCTCTGCCAGGTTTTTCTTTGCTTCCTCCCAGAGCTGCTCATATCTGTGGATGTCGCCTTCCATCTGTTCATTGGTTATTTTGGATTCATCGATCTTTTCCATAACGGTGAAATATTCGTCGGCTATGTTCACTGCAGAAAGCACAGCCAGTGAAGAAGCGGGCCCTGTCTTGAAAACGCTTCCTATCTCATGCATCTTCGTATCCACATAGGCAGCTACCCGTATCATGTGTTCCTGGGATTTGTCACCGGAAAGAATGTATTCCTTACCGTATATCCTTACACTGACCTTGTTGTTTCCCATGAGACATTTACCTCCTTCTTACATTTCCCTCAGAACAGCATTGAATCTGTTTCCGAGTTCTTCCAGTATCCGATCATGGATCTTCAGAACATCCTGATCAGTCAGGGTCCTTTCCGGATCCCTGTAAGTAAGTGTGAATGCCGAGCTCTTCATGCCCTCAGCAACCTGTTCGCCTCTGTAAACATCGAACAGTTCGACTTTTTCCAGAATATCGCCTGCTGTTTCCGAAATGGTTTTCGTAAGATCGCCGGCCGTTACTTCTTCAGCGGTTATCAGCGCTATATCTCTTGTGACTGCAGGATATTTCGGAAGAGGTCTGTATGCCTTTTGCGTATCTGCATTTCTCATGACCGCGCCGAACATGAATTCAGCACAGTAACATCTTGTATCCAGGCCATATTTATCCGCAGCATCAGGATGTATCTCTCCCATTATGCCAAGCTCCTCATCACCAACGGATATCCTGGCGCATCTGCCGGGATGGAAAGCTTTGTATCCGCTTTCCGCGGTGAACATCACATTCTTTATCCCCATATTTGCCATGAGTTCTTCTATCATGCCCTTAAGCATGAAGAATTCTGCTGTTTCGCCGTAAAGTCCGATCGACAAAGCATCCTGCTCTTCCGGAAGGTCTTCCGGATCTGCAAGGTTCCTGCCAAAAGTACTTCCTATCTCAAAGCACTTCGCTTCTTCTATATTCCGTGAGTAGTTCCTGCTGAGCACTTCCAGCATATTCGGCAGCAGGATAGTCCGCATCACAGAATTTTCTTCGCCGAGAGGATTTTTCAGTACTACGAAATTCCTTTCCCACGAATCTTCCTCGATTCCTATGTTATCCACGCCTCTGGGGCTGACGAACGAATAGGTCTGTATCTCATTGGCACCCAGAGCACAGAGAGTATCTCTGGCCAGCTTGCGCAGCTGCTCATCCCTGCTGACCTCTGCTGCATGGCTGCCTTTCGGGATAGTTACAGGAAGCCTGTCATATCCGTACATTCTTGCAGCTTCTTCTATGAAATCCACCTCTGCTCTCAGATCTCTTCTGACTGTAGGCGGGGTGACTCTAAGTATATCTCCTTTGTCTTCGACCTCCATTTCCAGTGTACGGAACATGTCCGCCAGTGTCCTGTTGTCTATTCCGACACCCAGCACACGGGCGATGCGTGCCGTTCTTACATCCACCGTCCATGGTTTCTGAGGCTCCGGGTAAACATCTGCGATTCCCTCTGCCACGATACCGGCACCGAGTATCTCTATGAGTCTGCAGACCCTGTCTGCGGCTCTGCCGCAAAGATCCGGGTCGACGCCTTTTTCGAATCTCGACGAAGCCTCCGTCCGAAGTCCCAGTCTCTTTGAAGTGGTCCTTATGCTGTCAGCGTCGAAATTGGCCGATTCTATAAGTATAGTCTCTGTATCTTCCTGTATCTCCGAATTGAGTCCGCCCATTACTCCGGCAATTGCAACACTTTTTTTGCCATCCTTTATAAGAAGCATCTTATCGTCCAGAGTCCTTTCGGCACCGTCCAGCGTTGTGAATCTTTCTCCGGATGCTGCAGTCTCAACGACTATCCTGCCTCCCTCGATGTTTCTTATATCAAAAGCATGTATGGGCTGTCCGTATTCGAGCATGACGAAATTGGTTATGTCTACTATATTGTTGATGGGACGCATGCCCGCATACATCAGTCTTTTCTGCAGCCACCACGGTGACTGTCCTGTTTTTATGTCTGTCACTATCCTTGCGGAATATCGTCTGCAAAGTTCAGGATCCTTTATCTGTACTTCAATGACGTCCTCTGCCTTGCGTCTGCTTTCGGATCTGCACTGAGTGTCCGGATATCTCAGCATCTTTCCGAAAGTTGCTGCGGATTCCCTGGCCATGCCGAGCATGGAAAGGCAGTCTGGCCTGTTGGGTGTTATTTCGAAATCCACCACTGTGCTTTTAAGTCCGAGAGCTTCCGTTATATCTGTTCCGGGCACCAGATCCTCCGGCAGGATCCATATGCCGTCTTTGTGGAAGACAGGTACGACTTTGTCGTCGAATCCCAGTTCTCCCGCGGAACATATCATTCCCATGGATTCCACTCCGCGAAGCTTGCCTTTGGTTATTTTTACTCCGCCTTCCTGTCTTCGCTGACCGTGCAGCGGACCGGGGATCCTGCTCTTGTGCAGAGCCACCGGCACCAGGGCTCCTTCAAAAACGTTGGAGGCGCCGCATACTATCTGAAGCGGTTCTTCTGCCCCTGTATCCACTTTACACACCGACAGTTTGTCGGCATCAGGATGCTTTTCTTTTTTTATTACTCTGCCCACCACTACGTTTTCAGTATTTTTGCCAAAAGACTCCGCAGTTTCTATATTGGAGCCCGACATTATCATCTTTTCGCAGAACTCGTCTGTCCCGGCATTTATATCTGTGTAATCTTTGAGCCATTCCAACGGTACTAACATTTACCGCACCTCCTATTTGAACTGATCGATAAAGCGCATGTCGTTCTCGTAAAAGAGACGTATATCATCGATCCCGTATTTAAGCATAGCGATCCTTTCAACTCCCATACCAAAGGCAAAGCCGGTATATTTTTCAGTATCCAGCTTTCCTACCTCAAGGACTCTGGGGTGCACCATACCGCATCCCAGTATCTCTATCCATCCGCTGCCCTTGCATATATTGCAGCCTTTGCCGCCGCATTTGAAGCATGAGACATCCATCTCTGCACTGGGTTCTGTAAAAGGAAAGTAGTGAGGCCTGAATTTTGTCCTGGTGCTGCTGCCGAAAAGCTGCTTTGCCATACGGTCCAGAGTTCCTTTCAGGTCTGCCATGGTTATGCCTTCATCCACTATAAGGCCTTCTATCTGATGGAACATAGGCGAATGAGTGGCATCGGGAGTATCACATCTGAAGCACCTGCCCGGCGAGATCACCTTTATTGGCGGCTGTTCTTTTTTGAGCGTCCTGATCTGCACTGTGGAAGTATGCGGTCTGAGGACGATATCATCTGTTATGTAAAAAGTATCAGTCAGATCCCTGGAAGGATGATTCGGAGGAGAATTGAGCGCATCAAAAGCATTGAATACTGTATCGGCCTGAGGGCCTTCGGCTATGGAATACCCCATAGATGTGAATATCTTTGAGATCTCCTCTATCGTTATGGTTATCGGATGTCTGACTCCCAGAGAAAACTTTTCCCCCGGTTCGGTCACATCGATCTTTTCCGATTTGAATCGTGCCTCTTTCGCGGCTGCCCTGACCATAATGAATTTTTCCTGCAGCATCTTTTCTATCTCATTGCGTACTTTGTTTGCTGCCTGGCCCAGAGTCTTTCTTTCTTCAGGGGGCATTCCGCCCATAGATTTCAGTATCCCTGTAAGCGTGCCTTTCTTGCCCAGTACTTTTATCCTGATCTCTTCAGTTTCTGCTGCTGTACGGGCCGTTTCGATCTGCTGTTTCGTTTCATCGAATATTTTTTTCAGTTTCTCCTGCATTTCATCTACCTTTCTCCCACTGATCCTTTACAGACTGATATATAAATATGCCTGCGGCTACTGCCGCATTCAGTGAATCCACTCTCCTGTTCATGGGTATTCTGACCGTTTCATCGGATCTGTCCAGAAAATAATCTGATGTTCCGCTGCCCTCGTTCCCGATCACCAGTGCTATGCCTCCGGAAAGATCGGCATCCATAAGATCCGTCTCAGCCGCCGGGCTGGTACATATAAGACGTTTGCCTCCGGCAGCTGCCAGTTCTGCAGCCTCGCGGCCGTCCCGGGCCAAAAAAAACGGCAGTCTTACTATAGATCCCGCCGCCGCTCTTACCGCCTTGGGTGAATAAATGTCACCTGTGCCTTTAACCGTAAGAACTCCCGCATATCCGGCTGCATCTGCCGTGCGTATGATGGTGCCTATATTCCCCGGATCCTGAAGTCTGTCAAGGATGAGTATATTTCCGCCGCTGCTCACAGCTTTCACAAATGACCGGCTGTCCATATCTCTTTTTTCAGCCACGCCGATTATGCCCTGGCTGGTCTCTGTCTGAGAAAGTCTGTCAAAAAGATCTTTTGCCGCAAAAAGCGTCCTGCATGCGCCGAACTCTTTTCTGCCCTGATAATCTTCCCTCATCACTATAACGGACAGCACATTTTCGCGGAAAGCCTCTTCCACCAGTTTGCGGCCTTCCACCATGTACTCGCCGCGCTGATCTCTGTATTTCTTTCTGGTCAGCTGCAGACAGGATCTGTATATTCTGTTTTCCGGAGAAGTTATGATCATGATATCGATGATTAATTCAGAAAAGCCGGTATAACACCGGCTTTTATCTCAAACCTCCTGCGGATTATTTCAAAAATGAAGGGATGTCGAAATTTTCTTCATGAGAAGAACCGTCTGGTTCTTTATATTCCGATTCGCCGTTCCGCTCATCCGAGGCATCTTCGTCCCCTGCGCCTTCGCTGTCTGCGGGTTCTCCGAACAGGCTGACTGCTGCCGCATAATTCCCCGGCTTGTTTTCGAATCCGGTAGCAATGACTGTGACGTGCATTTCATCCTTCATATCGTCCCTTACCGCAGCCCCGAATATTATTATCGCATCCTTGTCGGCCACGCTCTGTATCTGGTTAGCGGCATCGTTGACATCCATCATTCCTATGTCATATCCGCCGGTGACGTTGAGAAGTATAGCCTTTGCTCCTGCAACCGTAGTTTCAAGCAGCGGGCTTTCGATCGCAGCTGTTACTGCTTCTCTCACTTTGTCGTCGCCCTTGCCCTTGCCTATGCCCATATGGGCTATGCCCCGGTCTCTCATGACCGTTTCCACGTCTGCAAAATCAAGATTTATGAGGCCGCCGTCTCCTATCAGATCCGTTATGCCCTGAACTCCCTGCTTCAGCACGCCGTCGGCCATAGCAAAAGCTTCAAGCAGAGAAGTCTTTTCTTCAGCGACTTTCAGAAGCCTGTCATTCGGCACCACTACCATGGAATCCACATATTTTTTAAGGAACTTTATTCCAAGCTCCGCATGCTCCCCGCGTTTGCGTCCTTCAAAGCCAAAAGGTTTAGTGACTACTCCTACGGTGAGTATCCCCATGTCCTTGGCGACTTTCGCTACTACAGGCGCAGCGCCTGTACCGGTGCCGCCTCCCATGCCGGCTGTAACGAACACCATCTCTGCGCCGCTGACGAATTCCGCTATGTCATCCATATTTTCTTCCGCAGATTTCTGTCCGATCTCAGGATTTCCGCCCGCACCCAGACCTTTGGTCAGTTTCTCCCCTATCTGGAGCTTTGTCTCAGCCTTGCATGATGAAAGAGCCTGTCTGTCTGTATTCACAGCTACGAAATTCACTCCCTTAAGCCCGTCGTCTATCATTCGGTTCACTGCATTGCAGCCCCCGCCGCCAACGCCTATGACTACTAATTTCGCATCGTTTTCTTCTTTTACTTCAAATTGTAACATTGTCAGCGTCCTCCCGCTATTTCCGCTTTCACATACACAGGGATATTATAACATAACGCCGGTGTTTTGCACAGTATTTTCAATAGTTTATTCTATTCGATATCAGGACTGAACGAGCAGTATTTTCCGCTGCCGATATTCACGACCCCTCTTTTGATATCCTTTTTATAAAGATCATATAATATTTCCTCAAGATTGCCGTTTTTCATGCTCTTTATTATATTTTCCGGTCTGCCGCGGCATATAAGATTGTCATATATGTATGCCTTTACCACGACACGTGAAATATCGATCTTCTTGAAGAACAGATCGCTTTTTTTCATGGCCCTCAGTATTGAAAGTGTATCGCTGAAAGCTGTCTTTTCTTTGACCTGCAGAATATCTCCCTTAGTCATATCAGTTATGGTAAGTCCCTCAAGAAGAGTCAGTTCCGGTTCTTTATCCGTTTTCGTCAGCACATAACCCTTCTTATCGAGAAGGATATAATGCTTCCCGTAAGATATTGCCGCAATTTCGCTGCGTTCCTTAACTGTTACGGTGATCCTGTCCGGCAGGCCGCGGGAAAGAGAGACGCTGGCTATATATGAATCCTTTTTCATCTTTTTTTCGACTTTGCTCTCTCTCGTCAAAAAAATATTGTCGCCTTTCCTGATGCCGGACATCTGTATTATCTGTTCCTTCGTATAATTATCGTTGCCTTTTACATTTATGCTGTCTATATTGAAGTAATCTGAAGACATGAAAAAGAAGAGTCCTGTTCCCGCAGCGATGACGATGAGAAACTTGAGGAAATAATGTTTTTTCTTCCTCTTCTTTCGTTTCCGTCTCTCGGACTGCGGTTTTCTGTCATCCTCCGGAGGATATTCATCCTCCTCATAAAAGCCTTCTTTTTCCGGTATTTTTTCCATTTCCAGCGTTTTTTTACTGATTCCCATTTCCATCCCGCCTGAAAATATCATGATATATGATGTCTGCAGCATCCAATGGTGCGCATTTTCTGCTGTTCTTTGACATCGCTTCAAGTCGGGCCCTGTCTTTTCTCAGATCCTCCACGGCCGTCAGAAGCATCTCGTCAGTAAGATCCTTTTCATCTATAAGGACTGCCCCTTCCCTGTCTGCCAGCACTTTCGCATTGAACGTCTGGTGATCTCCTGTGACCACAGGCGACGGAATAAGTATCGACGGCGTCCCGCATACCGCTATCTCCGAAACCGTAAGGGCACCGCTCCTGCTTATCACAAGATCTGCGGCGGAAATATACCTGCACATGTCGTTTATGTAGTTCATGATATGTATATTCTCGCCTATCTCTATTTTCTTTTCTGCCAGTTCATTCATCACAGGAACATAATAATATCCGCCTGTACCGAAGAACACCTGAGTTCCATCCTGTCCGCTGTATTCTTTCGTTATCCTTATCATGGCTCTGTTTATGCGCCCTGCGCCCTGGCTGCCGCCGAAAGCGAGTATGACGAAATCTTCGCTGCTTATGCCCAGTTCTTTCCGGGCCTTCGCCCTGTCAGTTTCAAAAAATTCCCTGCGTACAGGATTGCCTGTCACCACATGTTTTTCGGGCTCCTTCAATCCTTTTCCCGCTTCCGGGAATGCCAGGAATACTTTTTTTACATATTTTTCCATCATTTTGTTGGTAAGTCCCGGTATAGCGTTCTGTTCATGTATATAACAAGGTATGCCTATGGCTGCCGCCGCTTTCACTACCGGCGCAGAGACGTATCCTCCTGTGCCTATTACCGCATCAGGGCCGAAAGCCTCTATTATCCTGCCCGCATCTTTCTTTGCGCTGCTGTATTCCATGAGCACTTTGATATTCCTTATCATGTTCTTTCTGTCTATCCCGTGGACATTTATGAACTTGATGTCGAATCCGGCCGCAGGGACAAGTTCGCTTTCCTTTCCGCGTTTCGTACCTATGAAAAGTATCTCTGCGGAAGGAATGTTCTCTCTGATTTTTTCTGCTATGGCCACAGCCGGATAGATGTGTCCTCCGGTGCCGCCGCCTGTCATTATTACTTTCATTTTTTCTCCCGTATATCTGTGCTTCTGTGTTTTGAAATATTCAGAAGTATCCCGACAGATCCCATAAAAAGCATCAGTGCATTTCCTCCGTAGCTGACGAAGGGCAGAGTCACTCCTGTAGGCGGCATCAGCGAGGATACTACGGCCACATTCATGATCACCTGGAGTCCCAGCATGATGGTTATGCCGGACGCAAGAAGCATCCCGAACCGATCCGGTGCATTTATCGCTATATTTATGCCTCTCCATATCAGTACCAGATAGGCTATCATCAGCAGCAGTATGCCCACATATCCGAGCTCTTCGCCTATGATGGCGAGTATGAAGTCATTCTGCGGTTCCGGAAGATACAACGTTTTCTGTACACTGTTCCCCAGTCCGACGCCGAAAAGTCCTCCCGATCCCAATGCCAGGAGTGACTGGACTACCTGATATCCGGTTCCCATGGGATCGGCAAACGGATCCAGGAAACTGGTCACACGCTGCATCCTGTATCCTGTACTGTCTGTGAATATCAGGGCAGCTGCTGCAGCAGCACCCACACCGAAAAGCCCTATGAGATATATCCAGTTCAGTCCGGCTATGAACATCATAGCAAGAACAATGCCGCATATTATTATGGCAGTGGACATATTAGGCTGCAGCATTATAAGTCCCCCGCACAGTCCGGCAAGGAGCAGCATGGGCAGCACGCCTCTGAAAAATGATTTTATGACATCAGGTCTCCTGCTCAGGAACCACGCAACGAATACTATCACTGCGATCTTTGCTATTTCTCCCGGCATGATCGTCACAGGTCCGGCACCCAGCCATCTGGTGGCATTATTTCTTTCGATTCCGAGCGGCGTGAGAACCATAGCAAGAAGCAGGATACTTATCACCATTGCCGCAGGTGCGATCTTTTTGTAATATCTGTAATCCAGCAGGGTCGTCAATGCCATGAGAACGGAACCGCAGACGACCCAGATCAGATCCCTGATCAGGTAACTGTAAGGTGTCCCGTCTTCATTGATCGAGCTGTAATAACTGGAGCTGAAAACCATTATGATCCCGAATACGACCAGGGCCATGGTGACAAAAAGCAGTATTGGATCTCCCGATCTCCCTTTAATCATCTTTTTTTTCATTATCTCTTTTCCAGTCTGCTGACACAGTTCTTGAAATGCTTTCCCCTCTGCTCATAATTGCTGTACATGTCCCAGCTGGCACAGGCCGGCGAAAGGAGAACCGTGTCTCCCGGCTTTGCCAGCCGCATGCCTTCCTGTACGCAGGCATCCATGTCTTTCACGATTATAGTATCGGTGAAGCCCATGCGCTCCGCAGTATCTTTTATTTTCACAGCTGTTTTCCCGATGAGTATGACATGTTTGACCTTCGTTCCGAAAGCTTTGACAAAATCCTCGAAATCCGAGCCTTTGTCATATCCTCCTGCTATCAGGATTATATCTCCTTTTACAGCTTCGATAGCCTTTATAGCAGCATCGGGATTAGTGCCTTTCGAATCATTCACGAAACGTACTCCGTCCACTTCGCCGGCGAATTCGATCCTGTGCTCAACGCCCTTAAAAGTCCTCAGCGACTCGCTTATTATTGCAGGCGCCACACCTGAAAAATATGCCATAGCAGCAGCGGCCAGAGCATTTTCCACATTATGCTGCCCCGGTATTATCAGTTCGTCTTCGGCACACAGAGCTGCGGTTTTCCCGTCCGAATCCTTTATCGTAAGCACTCCGTCCTTTACGAAAGCTCCGAAATCCAGCTCTTTCTTCCTGCTGAACGGCACGATCCTGGCTTTTGCTTTTTCAGCAAGCTTCATGCATTCCCTGTCATCGCTGTTGATTATAACGTAGCTGTTCTCATCCTGGTTCATGAATATCTTCGCCTTTGCAGCGCCGTAATTCTTCATGCTGCCGTGTCTGTCCATATGGTCAGAGGTCAGATTTAGTACCGCAGATATCTCCGGCTTGAAATCCTTCACCGTCTCCAGCTGAAAACTGCTCACCTCTGTGACCAGCCACGTATCATCGTCGGCATTGATCGCCTTTGATATCACCGCGACTCCTATGTTGCCCACTACCGAAGTTTTTCTTCCGGCTTTTTCGAATATCTCGCCCACCAGGCTGGTCGTAGTGGTCTTTCCGTTCGTGCCTGTTATCGCCGCATATCTTCCGCGTCCTGTTCTGTAAGCTATCTCAAGTTCACCTATGATCTCCGCACCTGCTTTTTTTGCCTTTTTTATGAATTCAAGGTCAGAAGGCACACCAGGGCTCAGAACCAGAAAGTCGAATCGTTTCGTCTCGTCAGGGTCTTTTCCGAAATAGAACTTCACTTCTCTGCTTCTGAGAAAATTTATCAGCTGAGGGTCGATTTCCTCGATTTTTTTTGAATCCTGTACAGATACTTCCGCGCCAAGTTTGATCAATGCCTGAGTAGCCGCGATACCGGATTTTCCCAGTCCGACCACCAGCGCTTTTCTGCCTTTTATATCATATTTTTTCTTATTTTCCATATCAACACCTCATTCTTAAATATCCTTTTATATTATGATCGTACCTATCATGCAGCAGATCAGTGCTATTATCCAGAACATGATCACGACATGGCTTTCCTTCATCCCGCCTAATTCAAAATGATGATGAAGCGGTGCCATTCTGAATATCCTTTTTCCGCCCGTGATTTTGAAAAAAGCTACCTGTATGACATCCGACATAGCTTCCGCCACATATACGAATCCCACTATGGGCAGTATAAGTTCCATTTTCATGACTATAGCCGCAACGGCCAGTCCGCCTCCCAACGCAAGAGATCCTGTATCCCCCATGAATATTTTTGCCGGATATCGGTTATATACAAGGAATCCTATGCAGGCTCCCATGAGCGCAGAGTAGAAGCTTCCGGAAGGATCAGCCCCTGTATCGACAGCCAGCAGAGCCATAGTCAGCGCTACTATAGCTGTTACTCCGGCAGCCAGTCCGTCCAGTCCGTCGGTCAGGTTCACAGCATTTGCCATTGCGAGGACAGTGAACATGATAAAAGGTATATACCATGGTCCAAAATCATAGTATCTGTTCACGAAGGGAACGAATACGGCTGTACCGAGACAGGAAAACATCGCCATATAGACGGCAAAAGCCGCGGCTACGACAGTCTGCATACCGAATTTCTGCCACGCCCTCAGTCCAAGGTTATTATGTCTTATCACCTTCAGATGATCGTCAAGGAATCCGATAAGTCCGAAAAGGATGAACCCTGCCGCTATCACAGCGGACTCCGTCGAAAGGAACCCGCCTATTACGAAGGAGACCAGTGTCGCGCCTATTATAGCGATACCGCCCATGCTCGGAGTGCCTGCTTTCTTTTTATGTGATTCGGGCCCTTCCTCTCTTATGTTCTGACCTGCCTGCTTATGCTTCAGTATCGGTATCAGCACCGATGTCAGGAGCAGTCCTGAAAGGAAGCCCAGAACGCCGACTATTCCCACTATTCCGTAACTCATATCGTCTCCTGTATTTTCAATAGATTTTCAATGATCTCTTCCATTTCCATTCCTCTCGATGCCTTTACCAGTATGGTGTCGCCTCTGCGTAAAAATCCACTGATGTCTCCGATGAAACTCTCCTTTGTCCTGTAAAAAGCACCTTTGCTTCCTGCGCCGCAGGCTATATTCTCTGCCAGCTCTCCTATAGCGAATATCCTGTCCGCTCCGGATTCCGCAGCATATCTGCCTATTTCCTGATGATAACTCTCAGTTCCTTCACCCAGTTCGAACATGTCGCCCAGGATCGCGATTTTTCTCTTTCCTGTCTGTGACATAAGCACATCGACAGCTGCTTTCATGGAATCGGGGCTGGCATTGTATGTATCGTCTATTATTTTTATATTGCTGCATTTTATGACAGAAAGTCTGCCTTCCGTAAGTTCCAGCCCTTTAAGCGCTTCGGCAGACTGCTGCATATCTATGCCGATCTGCATTCCCGCTGCCACAGCCAGAGATGCATTGAAAGCATTGTGCCGGCCGGCAGCAGGTATTCTGAAATACTGTTTTTCGCCGCCGCAGGCCAGAAAGAATTCTGTTTCATTTCCGTCGATATCGTTTATATCTGATATGACGAAATCATTATCCGTTCCGGTCCCCGTACTGATAAGCCTGTATCTGCCGTCGATATTCTTTTTCTGCAGGAAGTCCCGGCTCTGGCTGAACACAAGGGTGTTTTCCTCTCCGAAATAGTCTGTGATCTCCATTTTCGCACGGAATATTCCCTCACGGCTGCCCAGATTTTCTTTATGTGACACACCGATATTCGTTATGACGCCGATATCTGGCCGTACGATATCGGCGAGAAAATCGATCTCGCCGAAATGATCCATGCCCATTTCAAGCACAGCCGCCTCCGTGTCACGGTCAAAACTCAGGACCGCTAATGGCAGACCTATATGGTTGTTCTGATTTTTCAGCGTCTTGCCTGTTTTATATTTCGAACTGCATACACAGGCTGTCATATCTTTAGTCGATGTCTTGCCGACGCTTCCCGTCACTCCGATCTTCAGCGGAGATATTATCCTGAGATACCAGCGGGCAAGATCCTGCAAAGCTCTGGTGGTGTCATCCACTTTTATCACATTCAGATCATGTGCGTCTGTAAAATCAAGAGCCTTTTCGTCTGAAATCACTATGTTGCGGCATCCGCTTTTTATGACTTCGGGAAGGAATTCATGTGCATCGTGCTTTTCTCCTGTAAGCGGGAAAAAAACAGAATCCGGCGATACCTTTCTCGAGTCTGTAGAAACACTCTCCGCTCCGGTCTTCCCGGAGCCGGATATAATATGACCGCCTGTGGCTTTTTCTATTTCATGAAAATCAAATTTCTGCATATTCATCACCGATATAAATATTCCAACATAAGCATATATTATACATCAATCTTTACTCTCTGTACAGGTATACGGTGCCTCCGGATTCGATCTCATCGCCTGCTTTCGGATACTGGTCAGTCACCTTGAAATCCTTTGTGCTGTCTGTTGCCGGAGATATCTTGTATTTCAGCGAGCAGCTCTTCAGCTTCTTTATCGCTTCGCTGCGTTTGTCTCCCGTTACATCAGGTACTATGGTCTTTTCGGCATTTATTTTTTTCTTTTCGGAAGATGTATAATCAGCCTTTATGCCCATGTACCTAAGTGTTTTTTTCAGCACCTTCTTTGCGCCGGGTGCTGCTACAGTGCTTCCGTATATCTCGCCTTTCGGACTGTCCACTATGAACAGTACTGCCACTTTCGGATCATCCATAGGCGCAAGGCCCACGAATGATGCGCATACGGAATCGGAATATTTGCCGTTCACTACTTTATTTGCAGTTCCTGTCTTTCCGCCTACCCTGTAACCTGCTACCTGAGCTTCTTCTCCGCCGCCTTTGTCTACAACGTATTCCATTATCGTGCACATCTTTTTTGCAGTGGCCTTGGAGACCACCTGCCTGACTTCAGTATCAGCTGACTTCTTGACGACTTTGCCGTCAGCGGATTTTATTTCTTTCACCAGTTTAGGCTGCATGAGTTTTCCGTCATTTCCCAGAGCGCAGACAGCGCTCAGAAGCTGGACAGGAGTAACCGCTATGCCCTGACCGTATGCCATGGTCGCCAGGCCTACGGGCCCCGCGGTATCCTTATCCTGCAATATGGGCGATGCTTCTCCCGGATAGTCTATATTGGTTTTCTGGGTTATCCCGAAAAGTTCCATATACTTATAAAATTTATCCAGTCCTATACGTTCTCCCAGCGTTACAAAAACCGGATTGCAGGAATTTCCCACAGCTTCTTCAAGATTTTCTTCGCCGTGAGGGTTTCTCCAGCTCCAGCATTTCAGCTTTACTCCTGCAACATAAATGTAGCCTTTGCAGTAAAATTTTTCAGACATGCTTGTCAGATTTTCTTCAAGAGCTATGGCGGTAGTCATGAGTTTGGCTGTCGATCCCGGTTCGTAAAGGTCGTTGAACAGCGGGCATCTCCACATCTCATTCAGATAATCCATCTGCTTCGAGGAACTCAGTTTGTTGAAAGCCTTCAGCTCCGCCGAGCCGGCGGGCACTCTGGGATCATTGGGGTTGAAGCTCGGAGTGGATGCGGCAGCCAGCACATCTCCTGTCTCCGGATCCATGACAAGGCACATCACTCTCTTGGCTTCGGTTTTCTTGTAAACGGACCGTATCGCATCCTCGGCGTAATGCTGTATCACTTCATCTAAGGTAAGCACAAGAGTGTCTCCGTCCTGCGCTTTATGGTAAGTTTCCGAACCGTACGAGAGAGGGTTCCCGGAAGCATCGGTATCCTGCACCCATCTTCCCGAAATACCTTTCAGATAATTATTGTATTCCTCCTCGAGCCCCGTAAGCCCGTTGTTGTCATCCGTAACGCTGCCCAGCAGCTGGGAAGCGAAATTCCCCAGCATATAATATCTTTTGCTCTGCTCAGTTATGGATATGCCTGCTACGCCAGAATTTTTTACTTTCTGGGCAGTGCTGTATTCCAGATATTTTGCAACTTTGACCAGGCTTTTATCCTGACTCAGCAGTTTTTTGACCTCAGCCTCATCCATATCCAGTATCTTTGCGAGTTTTTTTGATGCCGAATCTACATCCTTTATATCACCCGGTCTCGCCCATACCGTATATCTGATCGTGCTCGATGCCAGTTTCTTGCCGTTCCTGTCTGTGATATCACCGCGTTTCGCTTCTATCACTTCATCCTCGGTCTGCTGTGCTATGGCTTTTTTTGTCAGAGTCTGACTCTGCACTATCTGTATATATCCTACCTTTATGCAAACTACAAGAAGAAGTATACAGAATATGACAAATGCCACGATCACTCTTTTTTTGCTTTTTAACGATGCTGATGCCATTATTTTTCTCCGCTTTGTATTATCTAAAAAAGTCAGACAAACACTAATTCCCTAATTAAGTTGTCCGACTTTTGTTCCGATATTAAATTATTATTTGGTTCAGTTGTAAGCCTGCTTTTTCAAAAGGCTGGCAAAATCTCCCACATCCGTTTTACTGCTGCCTGATAAAGTTACATACTGCTCACTGTCCGGATACACCATGCCAAGTTCTTTCGTAGCCTTTTGTTCGATGTTGTCTATGTTGTCTGCTGTCTGTATCTTTATCTGCAGCGATTCCACTTCCCCCTGAAGCGCTGCGTTTTCAGTTCTTATCTGATTGTTCGTATAAGTTATCGAAGCTGCATATGCAGAGCATATTATCAGTCCGATGCAGATCATTCCTGCGACCGCCAGCAGTAAAAACATATGCTTCCTGGATACGGCAGCATGAACCTTTGTAACCGGTTTTTCTTTCGCAGCTTTCGGCTTCATGTCAAAGCCGTATTTATTATATCTTACTTCCTGTTCATACCATTGTTCAGCTGTTATCATTTCCGTCGCCCCCTTTTTCCGCTACCCTCAGCTTAGCGCTTCTTGATCGCGGATTATCTTCTAATTCCCCTTCGTCCGGCGTCACCGGTTTTCTGGTCACTTTGACTATATCTGCCTTTTTGCCGCATACACATACCGGAAACTCTTTCGGGCATGTACACGGATCCGATCTTTCCTTTATGATTTCCTTTACGATCCTGTCCTCCAGTGAATGGAACGTTATCACGCAAAGCCTTCCGCCGGGAGCCAGCACATCGCAGAAATCCGATACTGCCTTCTCCAGCTGTCCAAGTTCGTCGTTGACCTCTATCCTTATGGCCTGGAATGTCCTTTTGGCCGGATGCGGCCCTTCTCTTCGGGCTGATGCAGGTATCGCTGCTTTTATTATCTCTACCAGTTCTGCTGTGTTTTCTATTTTCTTTGTTTTTCTGGTTTTTGCGATGAAGGCCGCTATCCTCGATGCCCACTTCTCTTCACCGTATTTTTTTATCAGATGAGACAGTTCCTTTTCGCTGTAGCCGTTCACCACATCATATGCCGAGAACCCTTCATCCTGATCCATTCTCATGTCCAGCGGCGCGTTATGCATATATGAGAAGCCTCTTTCTTCGTTTTCAAGCTGGAAAGACGAAACTCCCAGATCGAGGATCGCGCCGTCTATTTTCCCGATATTTTCTTTTCTGAGTATGCTTTTTATTTCCGAATAGTTGCTTTGTACGAATATCTTCCTGCAGTCATAACCTTCCAATCTGGATCTGCCGGCTCTGACAGCATCTCTGTCCCTGTCTATGCATATTATCGTACCTTTCTCAGAGAGCTTTCCGCAGACAGCGGCCGAATGGCCTCCTCCTCCCAGAGTGCCGTCCACATATGTACCCTCCGGCCTGATATGCAGATATCCTATGCTTTTTTCAAGAAGCACCGACGTGTGGCTATACTTCTTCATATTCTTCATCATCAGGGATCTGCAGGACTTTTTCCCATTCTCCCCTGCTCCATACTTCTATCCTGTTGATGCAGCCCACAGTTACGACTTCTTTGCTTATTCCGACCATATCCCGGAGTTTCTGAGGGATAGTCACTCTTCCCTGACGGTCGATATCGGCTTCTACCGCATTGGCAGTAAATTTTCTTATATGCTGCCTGGCAGCTGCCTTTCCCGAAGGGAGCTCCAGAAGTTTTTCGGTGAATTTTGCCCATTCTTCCACAGTATATATGTTCAGGCAGTTGTCGTTTCCCTTGGTGATATAACATTTCAGCCCAAGTTCGTCCCGGTACTTTGCAGGGATTATCATCCTGAATTTCTGATCTATTGAATTCTGATATTCGCCGACAAACATATAACAACTCCCGGAATAAGTCATTCCTACAATTCTATATTATAAAAATTACTCCACTTTCCTCCACTTTTCAACTACTTTACACCAAAAACAGTTAAAAAAACACGCTTTTTTGGGATTAATTTAAAAATCGCAAGACAGTATAAATCAAATGCCCCATATATAGTGTATATTTTGATATATAGGGACTATATATCGTTATTGCACCGGCCCATATCAGAAATCGTTGAAATTTTCAGATTTATAAATGTCTCAAAGCTTTTTGTCCACGCCCCAAAAGGTCATTGTTTAAAAAAGACGGACAGAGTATAATGCATATATGAATGCTTATAATACGGCACCGGATCCGGTTGCCTTCGAAATTTTCGGGTTAGATGTAAGATGGTACGGCATACTGATGGCCACGGGCATAATCGTCGGCGGCATAGTGTTCTACAAGAGAGCGCCGAAGCACGGGATCGAATCAGAATCAGTACTCGATATACTTATCGTAGCGATACCTATGGGCATCGTTTTTGCGCGGCTCTATTACGTTATTTTTGACTGGAGCCTTTATTCGGGAGAGCTGTCGGAAATATTCGATCTGCGCGGAGGCGGCCTTGCCGTACACGGCTCGCTGATAGGCGGGATCCTGGGTGCATATCTCGTTACACGCAGAAAAAAGATAAACTTTCCCGAAGGCCTGGACGCAGTAGTCCCCGGTTTTGCCATAGCTCAGGCCATAGGGCGCTGGGGCAACTTTTTCAACTCGGAGGCTCACGGGGGGCCCACCGATCTGCCCTGGGGCATAATGGTCATGGGCGAAAAGGTACATCCTACTTTTCTTTATGAATCCGTCTGGTGCCTGCTGCTGTTCTTTTTCCTTCTGCATATAGACAACCACCGCAAATTTCTCGGCCAGACAGCCCTGCTTTACGGCATACTGTACTCTGCCGAAAGGTTCCTGGTGGAAGGGCTCAGGACCGACAGCCTTATGATCGGACCGTTCAGACAGGCTCAGGTACTCAGCGCCGCTGTGATCATCATATGTACATGCACATATATAATACTGCGGAGGAAACATAAAAACTCACTGCAGCAGTCTGCCGGATCTGAAAGCGAAAATATCAAAGAAAGAGAGAACGATAAATGAAACTTGGTATCGTTGGCCTGCCCAATGTAGGCAAAAGCACTTTATTCAATGCCATAACAAAAGCCGGTGCGGAAGCGGCGAATTATCCTTTCTGCACTATAGAACCGAATATCGGAGTCGTTACCGTACCTGACGAAAGAGTAAAGACTCTGAGCGAAATATATAAATCGAAGAAGACCATATACACTGCCATAGAATTCTGCGATATCGCAGGACTCGTAAAGGGAGCTTCCAGAGGAGAGGGCCTGGGCAATAAATTTCTGGGACACATCAGGGAAGTGGAAGCGATCGTACATGTCGTGCGATGCTTCGAAGATCCGAATGTGGTCCATGTGGACGGCAGGATCGACCCGCTTTCCGACATCGAAACCATAAATACAGAGCTTATACTTTCGGACATGGAGATCCTTGAACGCAGGATCTCGAAATCCTCTAAAATGCTGAAGGGCGATAAAAGCCTTAAAAAAGAGATAGATCTTCTGGAAAAGACCGCCGCCTGGCTGGGCGAGGGAAAATCTGCCAGAAGCATGGATCTTACAGATGAGGAATATGCTTTCGTGAAGTCGCTCGATCTGCTTTCCTTCAAGCCTGTGATCTATGCAGCCAATGTCTCCGAGGATGATGCTTCGGACGGTGCCGCGGGCAGCAAGAACATCGAAAGAGTAAAGGAATTCGCCGTATCGGAAAATTCAGATGTGATCGTGCTTTGTGCGGAGACAGAAGCGGAACTGGCAGATCTGGATGAAGATGAAAGAAAAGAATTTTTGAAAGAACTTGGGATAAGAGAATCCGGCCTGGACAAACTGGTCAGGGCTTCATACAATCTGCTGAATCTTATTTCATTCCTTACCACAGGCGAAGACGAGACCAGGGCCTGGACCATAACCCGCGGCACCAAGGCTCCTGCTGCCGCAGGGAAGATACATACGGACTTCGAGAAAGGTTTCATAAGAGCCGAGACCATAGCCTACGAAAAGCTCATGGAATGCGACGGAAGTCTTGCTGCCGCCAGAGAAAAAGGATTTCTCCGTTCGGAAGGCAAGGACTACGAAATGAAAGACGGAGATGTTGTACATTTCCTGTTCAATCTTTAAAACAGCTCCGCATTCCGGACCGATATCCCTTATAAATACTTAACCTTGCCCGAAAGGCAAGGTCAAGCATTTTCGATAATCAAATTAATGAGATGAAACATTACTGTATATCAATTTCTTCTGACCGGATATTTCGATTTCTTTATCGCGAAATATATCAGCAGGGCCGCACCTGCCCCTATCACCATGCGGACAGCATCCTGTCCGGCAGTGTCGGAGACCTCAGTGGCGATCTTTTCAGCGTTTTCTGAAATCATTTCCTGCATCTGCATGCCGAATACAGCCATCGCGTTCATCACCATATGTGCAAAGACCGGCACCCATATCTTTCCGAATTTTTCATAAAGAAATGCGAAGAACACTCCTACTACGAACGTGGCCACACCCTGCACCATATTCATGTGCATAGCCGCAAATGCCAGTGCGGAAAGCAGAGCTGCCGGCCAGAATCCGAAAGATCTTCTCAGACTGCCGAAAACAGTTCCTCTGAATGCAAGTTCTTCCGCCAGAGGAGCTATGATCACCAGTGCTGCCACCTGCATGATCAGAGTGCCGCTTTGTATCGCTGCTGTCACCTGACTGTATGAACTGTTGGCATCCAGATCGAACAGTGATATTACCGATGAGGAAAAAATATCGCAGCAGTATATCCCGGCAACTATAAGAACCAGATTGATTATGCCGATATCTTTCGGCGACGGCATCTGTCTGTGCCCGCCGGAGATCATCCTGCATAACGGTATGAAAAGCATTATCAGTCCAAAATCGCAAATGGCGGATACCAGCAGTACGTCCCAGTCAGCTGCTGCCGGTATGAAGACATATATCATCTGTGCCAGTCCCCACTGCACTGCAACGAAAAGTACCGTGAATCCAGCTGCCGCCATGATCAATCTTATCGATTTCCACATTTGTCTTCTTTCTCCTGTAGTCCTGATTTGTATATGTATGCATAATATGATAACATAACATCATTGACAGTTAAAGTACGAACCGGAGAACAATTATGAAACCTTTGAATAAATATATCGATCACACACTGCTCAGAGCTTCTGCCACTGAAAAAGACATTACAGTACTATGCGAAGAGGCAAAAGAATACGATTTCTATTCTGTATGCGTGAACCCATGTAATGTCAGAACTGCTGAGGAGAACCTGGCCGGATCCGATGTCAGAATCGTATCTGTTGCAGGATTTCCTCTTGGGGCGTCCGGAACAGCCTCAAAAGTCTGTGAAGCCCGTGAAGCATGCGAAAACGGTGCCGATGAAATAGATATGGTAATGAATATAGGCGCGCTTAAAAGCGGCTTCGACAAAAAAGTCGCATCCGACATAAGCGCAGTCAGTGCGGCTGTCTATGATCATGATGCAGTACTCAAAGTGATCATAGAGACATGTCTGCTTTCAGATGAAGAAATAGTAAAGGCATGCCGTCTGGCAGCAGATGCCGGTGCCGACTTTATAAAGACATCCACAGGCTTCAATGGTGCCGGCGCCGATGCAGGCAAAGTAGCGCTTATCAAAAAGACTCTGGAAAAAACACCCGGCAAAAATATAAGGATAAAAGCTTCCGGCGGCATAAAAGACAGAATGACTGCTGAAGAAATGATAAAAGCCGGTGCCGACAGGATCGGCACCAGCTCTTCAATAGCAATAATGAAAGGATAATCCCCCCGATCTTCTCAGTCTTTCAGCGCAGCCGTTATTATAGCCATATTATAGACTTCGTCTGCATTGCATCCGCGGGACAGGTCATTGATGGGTGCGTTCAGTCCCTGGAGGACAGGTCCGAAAGCTCCGAAACCTCCCAGTCTCTGGGCAATCTTATATCCGATGTTCCCTGCATTTATATCAGGAAAAATAAATGTATTTGCCTTGCCTGCCACAGGCGAATCCTTGCATTTCTTTTCCGCTACCACAGAAGATACGGAGGCATCGAACTGAAGCTCTCCGTCTACTGCCAGATCCGGGGCCGCAGCCTTTATCTTCTCCGTGGCATTCCTTACTTTATCCACGCTTTCTCCTGCGCCGGAACCTTTGGTCGAATAAGACAGCATCGCTACTTTCGGGTCAATGCCGAATATCTTTGCGGTCTTTGCGCTTCCTATAGCTATCTCGACCAGATCATCCTCGTCCGGATCGATATTTATGGCACAGTCACCCATGCAAAGCGTTTCAGTGCTGCCGTCTTTGTTTTCACGTATCATTATGAATGCCGAGGAAACGATCTTCTTTCCGGGCTGGGTCTTTATAAGCTGGAGAGCCGGTCTTACGGTATCTGCCGTGGAATATGTGGCTCCTCCCAGAAGTGCGTCCGCTTTTCCTGTCTTTACAAGCATGGTACCGAAATAATTGCCCTTTTTAAGTGCGTCACGGCACTGCTGTTCCGTCATCTTCCCTTTTCTAAGTTCCACCATGGTCTTGACCATCTCGTCCATTTCAGGATAAGTCTCAGGATCGAATATTTCCACTCCGTCTATATCGAAGCCGCCTTTTGCAGCTTCAGCCCTGACTTCGTCCTCTTTGCCCACAAGTATAGGGGTCAGAAAGCCGCCTTTAACCAGCCTGTGAGTAGCTTCAAGTATCCTGACATCGTTTCCTTCAGTAAATACGATCTTTCTGGGATCATCTTTCAGTATCTGAACCAGATTTTCAAACATTTTTCATTTCCTCCTGATCATTGTGCTCATTCATTTATAAAAGTTATATATGGCAGATGTCTGTATTTCTGATCGAAATCCAGACCGTAACCTACTATGAATTTGTTTTCTGTAACGAATCCCACATAATCCGGGATTATCTCGACTTTTCTTCCTGCCGGCTTGTCCAGAAGCGAACATATCTTAAGACTTCTGGGCTTCCTGTTTTCAAGATATCCTTTCAGATAATTCAGAGTAAGGCCGGAATCTATGATGTCTTCGACCAGTATCACATTTTTCCCTTCTATGTCCGAATTAAGATCCTTTATTATCTTTACCTCTCCCGTACTCTTCGTTGCTGCGCCATAGCTGCTGCATGCCATGAAATCTATCTCCACGTCAAGATCGATATTCTTCATGATGTCAGACATCCAGAGAACAGCGCCGCGCAGTATTCCTACCAGTATTATACTTTCTCCGTCATAATCCCCGGTGATCTGCGCACCTATCTCTTCTGCTCTTTTCAGGATCTGTTCCTGGGTGATCAGCACATGTCCCAGAGGTTCTTTTCTGCTCATTTTTCACTCCTTCTTATCATCTTTGACTTCATATTCCGCATCGTCGATGATTTTCTTTCCCTTGTATTTCCTGGAAAAATTCACGTTTTTTTCTCCCATCCAGTAACGGTCAAGTGTATCACGGAGATGCCAGAGTATCCATATCCACAATATAAGATCATCCACCCAGGATATGGGAAAGAGCACAGGCGGGATGAGATCCACGGGAAGAAAAAGATAAATTATGCCGCATATGACAAGTACTTTTTTCCTCTTCGGCACAGTCTTATCCTTCATCATGAATTTTATTGCCTTTATTCTCTTTATCATGACCTGAAAGCCGATGAAAAACTGCATTCCGACCTCCTTTATGTGCTTCCTTTTTCGTCACCAAGAAGTATCTTTTCTATTTCGTCCAGCAGTATATCATGGCCGGTTCTTTTCAGAGCGGAAACAGGGATGACTTTATCTCCGTCTCCCATATCCAAAGCCTTTCGTATGACAGAAAGCGAAGCTGACGCTCTGCTCTTCGAAACCTTGTCCGCCTTTGTCGCCGCCACTATGCCGTCAAGGCCGTAATGTCTGAGATAACCGTACATCTGTATGTCCTGGTCAGTCGGTTCGTGCCTTATGTCCACCAGCTGGATCACTTTCTTCAGCCCGCGGCGGTTCCGGAAATATTCTTCCATCATCTTTCCCCAGTCATCAGTGACGCCGCGGGAAACTTTCGCATAGCCGTATCCAGGGAGATCGACTATCCTGAATTCTCCGTTTATTTCATAAAAATTTATCGTTCTTGTCTTTCCCGGACTTCCGCTGACTTTGGCAAGATTCCTGCGGTTGGTGAGCAGGTTCAAGAGCGAGGATTTCCCGGAATTGGAACGCCCCGCAAATGCGATCTCTTTTTTATCGTCCGGCGGATACTGTTCTCTGCGCACCGCAAGAGCTATTATCTCCGCTTTTTTGATTATCATTTTTTCCCGTCTGCTATTACTTCCTTCAATGCATCATCCACATTGCTGATGAGGACGAACTTCATCTGTTTTCTTACCTTTTCAGGTATATCGTCTATATCCTTCTCGTTGTCCACCGGAAGAAGGACTTTTTTTATGCCTGCCCGGTGAGCTGCAAGGACTTTTTCACGTATGCCTCCAACAGGAAGGATATTTCCGCGCAGAGTTATCTCGCCGGTCATTGCAACATCTTTTCTCACTTTTTTGCCTGTAAGTGTGGATATCATCGCCACGCACATGGTCACGCCGGCAGACGGCCCGTCTTTCGGTGTCGCGCCTTCCGGTATATGGACATGCATATCGACATTCTTATAAAAATCTTTTTCTATTCCCAGCCTGTCGGCAATAGATCTTATATAACTGATACCAGCCTTTGCGGACTCCTGCATGACATCGCCCATCTGACCGGTAAGCTGAAGCTTGCCGCTTCCAGGTACGGCAGCAGTCTCTATGAACAGCGTATCGCCCCCGACTATGGTCCAGGCAAGACCTGTGGTGACTCCTATTTCTTTTTCACCTTTTATCTTGTCATAATGGAACGTTTTCTTGCCAAGATAATTCTCGAGGTTCTCCGGCTCTATCACAAAGGCTTCACTGTCGCCTGTCACTTTTTTCCTGGCGACCTTCCTGCACAGATTTGCGATCTCCCGTTCCAGGTTCCTGACTCCGGATTCTCTCGTATAATAATTGATCAGATCCCTTATGGTCCCTTCCGTTATGGTAAGATCCTCTTCCTTAAGTCCGTGTTCCGCTATCTTTTTGGGTATGAGATACTTCCGGGCGATCATCACCTTTTCTTCTTCGGTATACCCCATCACTTCTATGACTTCCATCCTGTCAAGAAGCGGACGCGGGATCGTCTCGGTGGTATTGGCAGTCGTTATGAACATCACCTTCGAAAGGTCGAACGGGACTTCCAGATAATGATCTGTGAAATCCTTGTTCTGTTCCGGGTCAAGCACCTCCAGCAGGGCAGATGCCGGATCTCCTTTGAAATCCGCACCGATCTTATCCACTTCATCAAAAAGGAAGACCGGGTTTTTCGTTCCTGCATCCCTGATGCAGTTTATGACTCTGCCTGGTATGGCTCCTATATAAGTACGCCTGTGTCCCCGGATCTCCGCTTCGTCCCTGACTCCGCCAAGCGACATCCTGACAAATTCTCTGTTCACTGCTCTGGCCACAGATTTGGCTATTGAAGTCTTGCCTGTTCCCGGAGGGCCTACCAGACAGAGGATCGGGCCTTTTATTTTCTGCGACAGCTCGACTACTGCCAGATACTCCAGGACTCTTTCCTTGACTTTATCCAGTCCGTAATGATCTTCATCCAGGATCTTTTCCGCTTTTTTCAGGTCTATCTCTGCTTTGGACTCAGTGCTCCACGGCAGGGCAAGTATAGTCTCTATGTAGGTTCTTATGACAGTGCCTTCAGCAGAAGACGCCTGCATTTTCGAAAACCTTTTGATCTCTTTCTCGACCTTCTCCGCCGTCTTCTCGGGAAGCTCCAGTTTTTTCAGCTGTTTGCGCCATTCTTCTATCTCGTCTTCCACTTCTTCGTCAGTGCCGAGTTCTTCCTGTATCGCACGCATCTGTTCTCTGAGATAGTACTCTCTCTGGTTCTGATTTATCTGAGTTTTGACCTTGCTGCTTATATCCTGTTCGATATTCAGTATCTCTATCTCCCGTATGAGTATCTTATTGAGTTTTTCCAGTCGTTCGCCGATATCGAAACATTCCAGCAGCTCCTGTTTCTCCTCTACTTTGACGTCTATATGCGATGCCACTATGTCGCCGAACCTGCCCGGTTCGTCTATAGTAGCCACTGTAGGAAAGATATCCGGCGAAAGCTTCTGGTTCAAAGCAAGATATTCGTCGAAATTGTTAAGCACCGAACGCATCAGCGCCTCTGTTTTTGGCGTTGCTGTCTCCGGTTCATCATCCTGGATCTCTTCGACAGCACATTTGAAATAAGGCACCTCGAATATCATCTCTGTTATCCTGCCTCTTGACGTCCCCTCCACCAGCACGCGGATTGAGTCTCCGGGCAGTTTGAGCATCTGCTTTATCTTTGCTATCGTCCCTACATGATAAAAATCTTTCGACGTGGGAAGATCCGTTGTTTCATCTTTCTGGGCAGCAAGAAATATGCGCTGGTTCTGTATCATTGCTTTTTCCAGAGCGTTTATCGACTTTTCCCGGCCTATATCGAAATGCAGCACCATATTGGGAAAAATATTCATCCCTCTCAAAGGGATCATAGGCAGCAGCAGGCTGCCGTCTTCTCTCTTTTCGGTTCTTTCATCTGCCATTTTTCTACCCTCGCTTTTCATAACTGATTAAGGCGGCTAGGAAGCCGCCTCTTTATCTGAGTCAACAAGCACCAACTTTGGCTTCATGTCACCATCGACCGTTGCTTTCGTTATTATACACTTCTCAGCATCTTTTCTCGAAGGAATCTCATACATGATGTCAGTCATTATGCTCTCCATTATATTCCTGAGTCCCCTGGCCCCGGTCTTCTTTTCCAGGGCCTTGGCCGCTATGCGACGTATGGCATCGTCTTCTATCACCAGTTCGACATTATCCATATCGAATAATTTTTTATACTGTTTGAGAAGTGCGTTCCTGGGCTTGGTTATTATCTCCACAAGCGCATCCTCCGAAAGTTCGTCCAGTGTGACGATAGCCGGAAGCCTTCCTATGAATTCCGGTATCAATCCGTATTTCAGCAGGTCTTCAGGCTGTATCTTTTTCAGTATCCTGGAAATGTCTTCCTCGTTCTGCTTCATATCCGCATTGAATCCGATGACTTTTTCGCCGATCCTTTTCTTTATTATCTTGTCCAGTCCGTCGAAAGCACCTCCGCATATGAACATGACATTGGTCGTGTCAAACTGTATGAAATCCTGATGCGGATGCTTTCTGCCGCCCTGCGGCGGAACATTGGCCACAGTTCCTTCAAGTATTTTCAGCAGTGCCTGCTGTACGCCTTCCCCGCTGACATCACGTGTTATAGACGGATTATCCGTTTTCCTGGATATCTTATCGATCTCATCCACATATATTATGCCGCGCTGGGCCTTTTCAACATCGAAATCCGCTGCCTGAAGAAGCTTCAGTAGGATGTTCTCCACATCCTCGCCTACATATCCTGCTTCAGTCAGTGCAGTGGCATCTGCAATAGCAAAAGGTACGCGGAGTATCCGTGCCAGAGTCTGCGCCAGAAGAGTCTTGCCTGATCCTGTCGGCCCTATCATCACTATGTTGCTCTTCTGCAGTTCCACATCGTCCCCGCTTTTTCTGCCCAGGACTTCTATGCGCTTATAATGGTTGTAGACTGCTACTGCCAGTGATTTTTTGGCGTCTTCCTGACCGATCACATACTGAGACAGCTGTTCCGAAATTTCTTTCGGCGTCGGCAGTTTGAACTTTTCTTCGCCTGCGGCAGGCAGATTCTCAACCTGCTCTTCAGCGATTATATCCTGGCAAAGCTCCACGCATTCGTTGCATATGTAGACATCCGGGCCGGCGATGAGTCTTTTCACCTGGCTCTGAGGTCTTCCGCAGAACGAACATTTTATTTCATTGTTCTCATTGTACTTCGTCATTTTTCTCCCTGCTTTGATTTCATAACTTTATCGATTATCCCATATTCTGCCGCTTCCGCAGCGCTCATGAAATTATCTCTGTCTGTATCCTTCTGTATGCGGGCAAGTTCCCGGCCTGTATTGATGCTCAATATGCTGTTGAGTTTTTCTCTGGTCTTTATGATCCATTCCGCATGTATCTTTATATCTTCTGCCTGCCCGTTAACACCGCCCAGCGGCTGATGTATCATGATTTCGGCATTCGGCAGAGCAAACCGCTTTCCCTTTTCTCCCGACGAAAGAAGGAATGCACCCATGCTGGCTGCCAGCCCTACACATATAGTCGATATCTGCGGCTTTACATACTGCATCGTATCATATATAGCCATGCCTGCGGTGACAGATCCTCCGGGGCTGTTGATATATACAGATATATCCTTTCCCGGATCTTCAGCTTCCAGAAACAGTATCTGCGCGATCACGACGCTGGCCAGATGCTCGTCTATTTCCTCGCCTATAAAAATTATCCTGTCCTTTAAAAGTCTCGAATATATATCATAGGACCGTTCTCCTCTGCCGTCCTGCTCGATAACATATGGTACCAACGTCATAAGATCTCTCCTTCTTTAATTGAATACTGCCTTGTCATACATGAAGTCAAGGGCTTTTTTCATTCTTATATCCTTCTTGATGAAAGCAGTGTTTTCCTTGCCCAGCATTTCCTTTATTTTATCCGCTTCCAGCTTGTACTGCTCAGCCAGTTTGTTTATTTCTTTCTCAAGTTCTTCCTCTGTAGCCTCTATCTTTTCAGCTTCAGCCACGGCGCTGATGATCATTCTGGTCTTTACTTTCCTGAATGCATCATCCTTGATCTCATCTCTGAACTCTTTCGGTTCCTTCTTGAGATACTTGAAATATTTTTCAAGATCCATGCCCTGGGAACGCAGCTGCTGATCGAATTCCTGCATCATTGCATTGATCTCGTCTTCTATCATTACCTGCGGCACTTCGATATCGTTGTTCTCGAATACTTTTTCCATGACATCGTTTTTCATCTTGGATTCGGCCACCATGGCTTTTCTCTCTTTGATTTTCTCCTTCAGATCGGTTCTCACTTCATCGAGAGTATCGAATTCACTGATGTCCTTTGCAAACTCATCATTGAGTTCCGGCAGCTGCTCCTCTTTGATTTCATGTACCTTGCATTTGAAGACTGCAGATTTGCCTGCCAGGTTCTCAGCATGATAATCTTCCGGGAAATCCACTTTCACATCCCGTTCCTCGTTGACCTTCACACCTTTGAGCTGATCTTCAAATCCTGGTATAAAACTGTTCGACCCAAGCTTGAGCGGGAAATTTTCAGCGGTTCCTCCCTCGAACTGTTCTTCTCCGACGAATCCCTGATAGTCCAGAAGAACTGTGTCTCCCTCCTCAGCCGGTCTCTCTACCGCAGCCATCCTTGCGTTCCTGTGACGCATGTTCTCCAGCTCTTCATCTACATCTTTTTTTGTTACTGATGTCTTGACTTTATCGATCTCAACGCCGGTATAATCTTTTACCTCTATCTCAGGATATATCGCTACTGTTACAGTAGCAGAAAAATCTTCGCCTTTTTTGAAATTGCCGAATTCCACTGCTGGACGGTCAATGATATCAAGCTCCAGTTCCTCTATGGCCTTCGGATAATTTTCATTGAACAGGCTGTTGATCGCGCCTTCCATGAATATGCTTTCTCCGTAATGCTTTTCGATTATGCTTCTGGGAGCTTTGCCTTTTCTGAAACCATCCACCGAATATTTATCTTTGGTGCTCTGGTATTCTTTTATTACGGCCTGTTCGAATTCCTCAGCAGTGAATCCCATTTCCAGTTTTGCTTCTTTACTGTCTTTTGAAATAAGTGTTGCTTTCATTTGTTTTTCTCCTACTATCAAGTATAATGCTTATATTTTGCCCAGCAATGCAAGCCCTTTTGAGAATTTAGTACTTTTCTCCGGTTTGAGATCATATTTCTCCTGCAGTTTTTCTCCCAGTTCCAGCATTTCCTCCTGGTCACCGGAATATAATTCTATCTCTGCTTCACAGACAGGACAATTCCCCGAATCCGTGACAACCTTGCCGGTGTCTACTGCCAGTTCAAAAATACTCTTACCTGTATCTACCCTGACAGTTCTTCTTGAAACATAGACTTTCATGATGCTTTTCAGTTCCTGGTCCTGCAGAAGATCCAGAAGTTCCCTTCCTATCTCGCTCTCTCCGAAAATCGCCGGATCCGGACGCTCGGGGCATTCGCCTTCACCAAGATTGATGTTCAGTTCTTCTCTTGTATGCAGCGCGCCCGAAGACCTGCCGTTCCATTTAAGTGCGGCAACTATTTTCTGTCCTTCTTTTCTTATCCTGAATGCAATATCATTTTTCAGCAGGATCCAGTCCTCTGTATCAAAATATACTGCCTTCTGCTCTTCCTGACGGCGGGAATTTTTTTCCTCGATATCGCTGATATCTTTATCTTCCCATATACGATCCGCCACTGCAGGATCACCGATGGCATATTTCAGTTCTATCTCCATAGCGTTCCTTTCTTTGCATGTAACTCTAATATAATATCATTTTTCATAAAAAATTACAACAAAAAAGGCAAGCCGCGGCTTATGCCGTAAAGCTGCAGTCTGTCCGCATACTGCGGTCATCTTGTCCTGCTGAAAGTTACCAGCGTGCCGGTCCTGCCTTCTATGGCATCCAGCGCTTTGTCCAGAGATGTTATTATTGCTTTTTTGTTCGGATAAGCCCTTACGAATTTCATGGCTGCCTGGACTTTAGGCAGCATGCTCCCGGGAGCGAACTGACCTTCTTTCATATATTTCGCTGCTTCCTGAAGAGTCATTCCCGAAAGATCCCGCTGATCAGGTGTGTTGAAATTCAAGGCGACCTTTTCCACTTCGGTGAGTATCATAAGCACATCTGCCTCCACCTGCTCTGCCAGAAGTTCGGCAGCAAAATCCTTATCGATTACAGCAGCAACGCCTTCCAGAATGCCGTTTTCCCTTTCTATGACCGGTACGCCTCCGCCTCCGCATGTTATCACTATAGTGGAATCCCAAAGACTCTTCACTGAATCTATCTCCACTATTTTTCTCGGCATAGGCGATGCCACGACTCTTCTCCATCCCCTGCCTGCGTCTTCTTTCATTACATATCCCTTTTCCTTTTCCAGTTCCCGGGCTTCTTTTTCGGAATAAAAAGGTCCTATAGGTTTAGTGGGATCTTTGAATGCAGGATCGTTCTTCTCAACTATCATCTGTGTGGCCACAGTTACTACAGGTATGTTCCTGTTTCTCATATTAAGAGCATATTTAAGGCTCTGCTGCAGATGATATCCTATATATCCCTGAGACATGGCGCCGCATACATCGAAAGGCATCGCAGGCGTGACATCATTTGCCGTCTCAGACGACAGAAGTATCCTGCCTACCTGCGGGCCGTTGCCGTGGACTATTGCGATCTCGTATCCTCTGCAGCTGAGTTCAGCAATATATTCACATGTTTCTCTAACTATCCGGAGCTGCTCTTCTGCTGTACCGTTTCCTCTGCGGGACTGCAGCGCATTTCCTCCCAGAGCTATGACTATTCTTGTTGTACTCATTTTTCTCTCCTGTAGCATCAACGATCACAGGTCGTCCCTGTTCACCGGACAGCTCATGCACCTCGGGCCTCCCCGGCCTCTTGAAAGTTCTGAGCTCGGCATGGTTATCACCTTTATGCCTTTCTTGTCCAGCAGATCATTGGTTACATAATTTCTTTCATATGTTATAACTACACCCGGAGCTATAGCCAGAGTATTCGATCCGTCGTTCCACTGCTCCCGCTGGGCCGCCATGGCATCATCACCGCCGCATCTTATCAGTTCAACTGCCGGCAGTCTCAGTTCATCTCTCAGGACATCCTCCAGTTCTCCCTGTATACTCTCGAAATGCGATCTCCCGTTCCTGTCCAGAGTTATCTCATATATCTGAAGCGGCCCTTCGATCTCCGGATGTATCGTGAATTTATCGTAATCCACCATAGTGAATACGGTATCCAGATGCATGAAGGCACGGCTTTTCGGAATATTGAAAACCAGTATTTTTTTGAATGACGATTTGTTGAGTATATTCTCGGCAAACCTCTCTATTCCGTTTGCCGTAGTTCTCTGAGAAAGCCCTATGGCAACGATATCCTTTGAAAGCACCAGCACATCTCCGCCTTCTATGGAAAAATCATGATCATAATCATACCACAGATTTGAGCCTTTCGGTGCAAAATCCTTATTATTTTTGAACATATACTGCAGAAGCAGTGCTTCGCGTCTCCTTGCCCTGGTGCTCATATGATGGACATTCAGCCCGTTGCCTACGCATGCCCCGGGGTCTCTGGTAAAATAAAGGTTCGGCATAGGATCCGTGTAATACGGATAGCCTGAGGCTATGTAATCAGCCAAAGAACTGGCATTGTCCACTTCTATATCGGTCTTTTTGATCCCCGATATGGCAGTTTCCACCAGGTCCTTCGGAGACTTTCTCATAAGATGTTCTGTAAGAGCCTCGTTTGCTGCCTGGGAGTAAATGTCGCTTTCATCCAGAAATCGTCCGACAAATTCAGCCTTTACTTTTTCGTCCGAGAGAGCCCTGGCTGTCTCGTCGACATAATAGACGACTTCTATATCGTTCTGTCTGAGAAGTTCCGCAAATATATCATGTTCCTGCTGTGCCACTTTCAGATACGGTATGTCGTCAAAAAGCAGCCTTTCGAAATTATCGGGGACAAGAGCTTCTATCTCGTTCCCGAGCCTGTGCAGGAGCACTTTGTTCAGCTTTCCTATTTCAGAATAATTATGTATACCCGGTTTCATAAGAGCCTCCCTGGTCTCCGGAACATCCGCCTGAGATCTTACGGTCACGCTATAGTAGCGACCATGACAGCCTTTATAGTATGCATCCTGTTTTCGGCCTCGTCGAATACTCTGGAATTCCTGCTTCTGAAAACCTCATCTGTAACTTCCCTTATATCGTAGCCTGCATCCCTCTGCGTTCTGGCCATGACAGTTTCAAAGTTGTGGAAAGAAGGCAGACAGTGAAGAAAGATCACATCTTTGTTTCCTGTGGATTCCAGCATCTCTTCAGTGACCCTGTAAGGTGTGAGGATTTTTACCCTTTCGGGGATCTCAGCTTCTTCACCCATCGATGCCCATATATCGGTATATATAACATCAGCACCTCTGAGACAGGCAGGGTCGTCCGATACGCTTATCTTTCCTCCGGTCTCCGCAGCCACAGCCTGAGCCCTTTCTACCACATCCTCATCGACTTCCTCTGCCAGGGCTGCAGGTCCGTATGCCACATAGTCCATTCCCATTTTTGCTGCTCCGTACATCCATGCATAGCTCATGTTGTTCCTGACATCGCCTACGAATACCACCTTTACCTTATCAAGAGGCTTCGATACATGTTCTTCGATAGTCATCATATCAGCCAGTATCTGAGTGGGATGATCCACATCCGTAAGTCCGTTCCATACCGGAACGCCGGCATACTTTGCAAGGTCTTCCACTACTGACTGTTTGTATCCTCTGTATTCGATCCCGTCAAAAAATCTCCCAAGCACTTTTGCCGTGTCTTCAAGAGATTCTTTTTTTCCCATCTGAGAACTGCCTGAATCCAGGAAAGTCACATGGCCTCCTTCATCCAGACAGGCGACCTCAAAAGAGGATCTCGTCCTGGTAGATGTTTTTTCAAAAAGCAGAACTATATTTTTGCCTTTCAGAACTTCGTTATGTATGCCGGCCCTCTTTTTTGCCTTGAGATCATGTGCAAGATCCAGCATGTATCTTATTTCCGAAGGTGTGAAATCCATAAGAGTGAGAAAACTTTTCCCCTTTAAATTAACAGCCATTTGTATTCCTCCTTTATTTAAACCGTACTAAACTTCCGTGATGTCCACCATGTTTACATTACCAAGATTCTTGCCGGAAAGCAAGCAGTTTACCAGCGCGTTTGCAGTATCTATGGATGTAAGGCATGCTATGCTCCTCTCTATGGCTTTTCTCCTCAGCTGCACAGAAGTCATCGCAGGTTTTCTTCCTATTTTGGATGTGGAAACAACAAAGTCGACGGCCCCGCTGTCGAAAAGCGTGTCGGTATTAGGTTCCGGCTCATCGAAAGCATTTATTTTTCTTGCGGGTATGCCATTTTCGTTGAAATATTCAGCAGTACCCTCAGTAGCTGCGATGCTGTATCCAAGATCGATAAATTTCTGCGCAAGAGGCACAGCTTCTGGCTTGTCCGAATCTTTCACGGTTATAAGCACGACTTCATCTACTTTTGTCAGACCGTATCCGGCTCCGAGAAGGCCCTTGTAAAGTGCTGATTCAAAATCTCTGTCGATTCCCAGTACTTCTCCCGTGGATTTCATCTCAGGTCCCAGCTGGGTATCGGCATCCGTCAGTTTCGGGAAACTGAATACCGGGACTTTGACCGCCACATAATCTCCCGGAGGAACCAGACCTGTCTGTGAACCCATGCCTTTCAGTGTTTCTCCCAGAAGCACACGTGTGGCCAGTCCTACTATCGGCACGTTGGTCACTTTGCTTATATAAGGAACCGTACGGGAAGATCTCGGATTCACTTCTATAACATAAAGCTTGTCCTTATAAAGGACATACTGTATATTGACCATTCCCACAACTTTAAGGGCCTTGGCCAGGATCCCCGTATACTCTATGATCCTTTCGGTAACATCATCCGAAATAGTCTGCGGCGGATAAACCGATATCGAATCGCCTGAATGCACGCCTGCTCTCTCGATGTGCTCCATTATGCCCGGTATCAGAAAATCCTCGCCGTCGCATACTGCGTCTATTTCTATCTCTTTTCCCATAAGGTACTTGTCGATCAGCACAGGGTTTTCCAGATCCATATTAGCGGTTATGATATCCATATATTCCACAACATCATCCTCGCCGTAAGCTATTATCATATTCTGTCCGCCAAGAACGTATGAAGGCCTCAGCAGTACCGGATATCCAAGTTCGTCCGCGCCTTTCACCGCTTCTTCGGAAGTATATGCCATCCTGCCTTCCGGTCTTGGTATACCGCACTTTTCCAGAAGGTTGTCGAAACGTTCCCTGTCCTCTGCCTCATCGATGCTGTCTGCAGAAGTACCGAGTATGTTGACGCCTTTTTTCAGCAGGTGCTTCGTCAGTTTTATGGCGGTCTGCCCTCCGAACTGTACTATGACCCCCCAGGGTTTCTCAGTCTCAAGTATCCCGTCCACATCTTCGGGAGTCATCGGTTCGAAATACAGCCTGTCGGATATATCGAAATCCGTGGAGACCGTCTCCGGATTGTTGTTCACGATTATCGCTTCGTAACCTGAAGATTTCAATGCATTGACGCAATGTACGGAACAGTAGTCGAATTCTATGCCCTGTCCTATCCTTATCGGGCCTGAGCCGAATACTATTATTTTCTTTTTGCCTGTGTCATGCTCCCTGATGAATTCCGCAGCTTCGTTTTCTTCATCGTAAGTAGCGTAAAAATAAGGTGTTTCTGCCGCGAATTCCGCAGCGCAAGTGTCCACCATCTTGAAGGCTGCGGGGATCCTTACGGGAGGTTTCTGGCCGCTCAGATGCTCTATGGTGGAGTCAAGGAACCCGAGATCCTTTGCGTCCTTATATTTATCTTCTGTAAGCTCGCCTTCCTGAAGGAACATTTCCATATAAACGAGATTGTTTATCTTGCTCAGGAACCATCGGTCGATTTTCGTTATCTCATAGACAGCATCGACGTCCGCTCCCCTTTTGAAAGCCTCATAGACCACGAACAGTCTCTCGTCGTCGCAGTTATACAGAAGCTCCATTATCTCGCCGTCGCTTTTCTCCTTCAGTTTTTTCAGATTGAGCGTATCCAGTCCGAGTTCTATGGATCTTACTGCCTTCATGAGGGCCTGCTCGAAAAAGCTGCCTATGGCCATGACTTCCCCTGTAGCTTTCATCTGAGTGCCCAGAGTCCTTTTGGCATATACGAATTTGTCGAACGGCCATTTGGGGAATTTCACGACTACATAATCCATTGCGGGTTCGAAACACGCAAATGTCTTGCCTGTGACTGCATTTTTTATCTCGTCGAGAGTATATCCTATGGCTATTCTGGAAGCTACTTTTGCTATGGGATAGCCCGTAGCTTTGGAAGCCAGAGCCGAAGAACGGGAAACTCTGGGATTCACTTCTATGACCGCATATTCGAAACTGTTGGGGTTCAGGGCGAACTGGCAGTTGCATCCTCCCTCGACGCCCAGTTCCTGTATTATTTTTATAGATGCGCTCCTGAGCATCTGATATTCTTTGTCTGCAAGAGTGACTGCCGGCGCGACTACTATCGAATCCCCTGTATGGACTCCTACCGGATCCAGATTCTCCATGGAACATACTGTTATGGTATTGTTCCTGCAGTCGCGCATGACTTCGAATTCTATTTCTTTCCAGCCGGATACGCATCGCTCCACCAGGATCTGTGTTATAGGACTCTGGCGCAGGCCGGTGCTGCCTATGACACTGAGCTCACTGCTGTCCTTGGCGATGCCGCCGCCAGTGCCCCCAAGAGTGTACGCAGGTCTTACCACTACCGGATAGCCTATCTCTTCGGCATACTCCAGAGCATCCTCTATGTGTTCGACAACCTTCGAATCGATCACCGGTTCGTCTATTGACTGCAGCATGTCCTTGAACAGCTGGCGGTCTTCTGCCTTGTCTATAGTCTCAGGATCCGCGCCCAGCAGCTTCACATGATGAGACTCAAGGAAACCTTCCCGCGCCAGCTTCATGGAAAGCGTGAGTCCCATCTGGCCGCCCAGTGTGGGCAGTATGCTGTCCGGTTTTTCTATACCTATGATTTTTTTAAGGACCGATAGAGTCAGCGGTTCTATATATATTTTGTCCGCCATAGTCTTGTCTGTCATTATAGTTGCCGGATTGGAATTCACCAGGACCACCTCTATGCCTTCTTCCTTGAGTGTCCTGCATACCTGTGTCCCGGCATAGTCGAATTCCGCCGCCTGGCCTATTACTATAGGGCCCGATCCTATCACTATGACTTTTTTTATATCTTTTCTCAGTGGCATTTTATTCTCCTCGGATCACTTTATGTGCTTTCTTTTATACATGCTTTCAATGAATCTGTCGAACAGATACTGGGTATCATGAGGCCCTGCGGAGGCTTCCGGATGGAACTGCACAGTGAACGTGTCAGGTCTCCTGTATTCTATTCCTTCGCAGCTGCCGTCGTTGGCATTTATATGACTCACTTTTCCTGCATCATCCGTTATCGATTCGTTGACAACCGCATATCCGTGGTTCTGGCTGGTCACATATATCCTGCCGGTGCTTCTGTCGACCACCGGCTGATTCGTTCCTCTGTGTCCGTATCTCAGTTTCGCCGTTTTCCCTCCGGATGCCAGTGCCATGAGCTGATGTCCCAGACATATGCCCAGCAACGGTATATCCGTTTTCAGGATCTCTTTCAGATTTTCTATCACTGTAATGTTGTCCTGAGGATCTCCGGGTCCGTTGGAAAGCATTATGCCGTCGGGATCTGTTTTCTCGATATCCGCTGCAGTGGAATCCCATGGCATCACTGTCACGTCACAGCCCCTTTCATTAAGGCTTCTCAGGATATTCCGCTTATATCCGTAATCCATAAGTACAACATGATATTCATGCTCTTCCGAAACATAAAATTCCGGTTCCGATCCGGATACAGCACTTACTGCATCTTTTATCCTGAAATCCTTTATCTTCTCTAAAAAAGCACCCATATCTTCCGGGTACTCTGTAGTTACCGCTCCATTCATGACTCCCAGTTCTCTTATCTTCTTCGTAAGTGCTCTGGTATCTATATCGTATATACCTACTATGCCGTGCTCTGTAAGATATTCGCCCAGTGTGGATCTGCTTCTGAAATTCGACGGCTCATAGCACCATTCTCTGATTATATAGCCGCTGAGCCATACCCGTCCGGATTCTCTGTCGATATCGTTTACGCCATAGTTGCCTATGAGAGGAAAAGTCTGCGTCACGATCTGTCCGTAATAGCTGGGATCCGTAAGTGTCTCCTGATAACCTGTCATCCCGGTAGTGAATACTACTTCGCCGACGGCAGTTCCGCTCACTCCCAGAGATCTGCCCTTGCAGACCGTCCCGTCCTCCAGGATCAGCCACGCCTTCTTTTCTTTTCTGTAAGCCATCTTGCTGCTGCTGACCATAAATATGCTCCTTAATGTTTTTTATTCAGCCGGGTCTTTTTGTAAATATTTAATACCCGGCATACATAATTATACACGTTTCATCTTTTCAGTCAACACGATTCAGCATATTTTTACCGCTTTTTTGTATATTTATTCATTTTTTTCCGTGAAACTGATAATAGCACACTTCCAGGCGTCCGTTGTAAAGTTTTCGTCTTCTGTCAGCCGGTCTGCCGGCAGCCTTTTTCTCTGCAGTTTTATCCGAGGTTATCATGAAAAGCGACCATTTTTCATTTTCATCCAGAAATCGTCTCAGGGTCTGATATATATGCTTTATGTCATCTCTGTCTCCTATCCTCTCGCCGTAAGGAGGATTTGTTATGATTATTCCGCCTTTTTCGTTCTTTTCCTGTCCTTCGCCGGATTCAGTCCACGATGCCGGGATCCGCGAACGCAGAGAGCCTATATCCGCGATACCGAAGCATATCCTGTCAGCTACGCCTGCTTCAAGCGCGTTCTGCCTCGCTGCTTCCACTGCATGCCTGTCTTTGTCTGAAGCAGAAATCATTAAACGGCTGTCATGCTTTATCTCCTCAAAAGCCGCTCTGCGTTCTTTTTTCCAGATATCGCCGTCTATTATATGCCATCCTTCAGAAACGAACTCTCTGTTAAGGCCCGGGGCTATGTTCATACCTATCATAGCTGCTTCTATCGCGATGGTACCGGATCCGCAGCATGGATCTGCCAGTATCCGGTCGCTGTGCCAGAACGACAGCTGCACCATGGCTGCGGCAAGGGTCTCTTTTATCGGAGCTTCAACTGTCCTTTTCCTGTAGCCTCTCTTGTGGAGTCCCTGGCCGGAAGTATCCACCGACAGAGTAGCATGGTCTTTCAGTATGGTGAATCTTACGTCGTATTCCGCGCCGGTCTCTTCCAGATGTTCAACGCCGTAAAACTCCCCAAGTCTTTCAGCAACGGCCTTTTTTATTATGCTCTGACAGGCCGGAACGCTGTGCAGTGCTGACTTGACGCTGTTTCCTGTTATGACGAACCTGCCGTCGGCAGGTATCAGTTCTTCCCATGGTATGCCTTTGGTCTGCTGAAAAAGAGCTTCGAAATCAGGAACTTCGAATTCTCCCATTTTCAGCAGTACGCGGTCCGCACAGCGCAGCCACAGGTTGCTTCTTGCTATAGCTGTCTCATTGCCCAGAAAAGTTATCCTGCCGTCTTCCCTTTTAAGTATCTTATATCCGAGAGCTTCTATCTCCCGTCTGACCACCGCTTCCAGTCCGAAAGTAGCAGTAGCTGTAAGTTCAAGTCTCAATTCAGTATTTCCCTTCATAAATAAAGGCTATCTCCTGAGAGACAGCCTTTGTCATCATATATCGATTATAAATACGGCTGCTTTCTGTTCAGCCTGCTGTTTTCTGCAAAAGCAAGATTATCCAGTGCCTTGCCTGTGCCTATGGCGACACATGTTGTGGGATCCTCCGCTATCGTGACATTGATCCCGGTTCTCTGCTTGACACGTTTATCTATGCCCCAAAGCAGTGCACCGCCGCCTGTAAGTATCATTCCGGCATCGCTTATGTCCGCAGCCAGTTCAGGCGGCGTCCTTTCCAGTACTCCGTGAGCTGCCTCGCATACGTTCTGAAGCGGTTCCTCAAGAGCCTCCAGCATATCGGCGCTGGTCATGGTCACATCTCTGGGAAGCCCGGTGACGAGATCTCTGCCGCTGCAGCTCATCCTTACCTCTTCATCTCTGGGATACGCCGTTCCGATGCCCTTTTTCAATTCTTCAGCAGTGCGTTCTCCTATATACAGTTTATGCTTTTTGCGCATATATTTGACTATGGCTTCGTCGAACCTGTCACCGGCGATCTTCACGGAAGCACTGGTCACTATTCCTCCGAGAGATATCAGAGCTATGTCCGTAGTTCCTCCTCCTATGTCCATCACCATTATGCCGCCGGCTCTGCTGACATCCAGTCCCGCTCCTATGGCAGCAGCAAGAGGCTCTTCCATCAGATATACATCCTTGCCTCCGGCCTGTGTGGCTGCTTCCCGTACAGCCCTCTTTTCGACTTCAGTCACTCCGCTGGGCACGCATACCATGATCCTCGGCCTGAAAAACCTGCCTGACCCACAGGTTTTTTTGATGAAATATTTCAGCATCCTTTCAGTCACGTCATAGTCGGATATAACTCCGTCCCTCAGCGGTCTGACTGCAACTATGTTTGCCGGAGTCCTTCCCAGCATCTGTCTGGCGTCTTCGCCAACAGCCAGGATCTCGTCTGTATTTTTATTTATCGCCACTACGGACGGCTCATTCAGAACTATACCTTTCCCTTTTATATAAACAAGCACATTGGCTGTTCCTAGATCGATACCTACATCTTCCGTGAATCCCATGTTTGATTCTCCTCCTTGTTACCAGGTTTTATTGCTACCGATATATTATATATAAAAATGCCTTTCTTTTCAATGACTTTTTACCTGAGGAGATATCTACCTGGTAACAGCCTTTGCTGCATGTATGAATTCCCTGAAAAGAGGATGGGCTTTATTAGGCCGGCTTTTGAATTCAGGATGATACTGCACGCCCACATAATGCGACCTGCCAGGCAGTTCCACAGCCTCTACCAGCCTGCCGTCCGGGGAAGTTCCCGCTATCACCATGCCAGCATTTTCAAAACGCTCTCTGTAATCGTTGTTGAATTCATACCTGTGTCTGTGTCTTTCGGCGATCTCGCCTCTGCCGTAGGAAGCTTCCATTATCGTGCCCTTGGTGATCACGCAGGGATATGCTCCCAGTCTCATAGTGCCCCCTTTTGGTATGTCTCCATACTGATCCGGCATGAAATCTATGACCTTTTCTGTACATTTCTCGTCAAATTCGCCTGAGTTGGCATCTTTTATACCGAGTACGTTCCGTGCGAATTCTATCACGCCTATCTGCATCCCAAGGCAGATGCCGAAATACGGGATGTCCTTCTCTCTGGCATAACGGGCTGCTTCGATCTTTCCGCCTATACCACGGTCTCCGAATCCTCCCGGCACAAGTATGCCCTGAACGTCCCCGAGCAGTCCTTCTATAGTCTCCTCATTCACTTCTTCCGCTTCCACCCATTTTATGTCTATTTTGCATCCGTTCTCATATCCTCCGTGCTTAAGGGCTTCGGCCACCGAAAGATAAGCATCATGCAGCTTGATATATTTCCCTACGATGGCTATCCTGACCTTGTTCTTCCTGTCTGCGATCCTTTTTAGCATGCTCTTCCATTCGGTCAGATCGCACGGTCCTGCGTTTATCCCAAGCTCACGGCAGACTATCCATGAAAATCTGCTCTGCTCGAGCATAACAGGTGCTTCATAAAGCACCGGCAGTGTGCGGTTCTCGATAACGCAGTCAGGTTTCACATTACAGAAAAGAGAGATTTTTTCCCTGATGCTCTCATCCACGGGTTCATCTGCCCTCATGACGATGATATTGGGCGAGATCCCCATAGCTCTGAGTTCTTTTACAGAATGCTGCGTCGGTTTGGATTTATGTTCGCCGGAGCTTTTTATATATGGTACCAGGGTAACGTGTATGAAAAGGCAGTTGCCCGGACCCTGTTCAAGCGATACCTGTCTTATTGCCTCGAGAAAAGGCTGGCTTTCTATGTCTCCGGTAGTCCCGCCTATCTCTGTTATTATGACATCAGCATTGTCCTTTTCTCCCACGCTGTATATGAATTCCTTGATCTCATTTGTGATATGGGGTATCACCTGTACTGTGCTGCCAAGATATTCTCCTTCACGTTCCTTGTTGAGAACATTCCAGTATACTTTCCCCGTGGTAAGGTTGGAAAATTTGTTCAGATCTTCGTCTATGAATCTTTCATAGTGTCCCAGATCAAGATCTGTTTCCGCTCCGTCTTCGGTGACATAGACTTCACCGTGCTGATACGGGCTCATAGTACCCGGATCCACGTTTATGTATGGATCAAGTTTCTGAGCCACTACTTTCAGTCCTCTGGCCTTCAGGAGCCTGCCAAGCGACGCTGCAGTAACGCCCTTTCCCAGTCCTGAAACAACACCTCCGGTTACAAATATGAATTTTTTCAATCAAACCACCTCCGCATATCGTCCGCACACCCGCTGTTAACGGTTTTTCAATAAAAAAAAACAAGTGCCTCCAAAAATAAAAACAAGGATATCCGGCTTTTAAGTGAGAACGAGAACTCAGACCCCGTTTCGCCGTCTTTCCTTATTTGCGTTCTTATTTCAGTGCACTTTTTACATAAATATTTACTATAACAGTATACAACTAACTGTTTGGAATTACCAGTACTTTTTTGCCGATTTTCGGATTTTTATATTACACAGATTCCTTTTTCATGATCTCTGCATCGCCATCACCTTTATGCTATACTTCTGCTATAATGAAAACCTCATGTGATATGAGCGATCAGTTCTTTCCTGTCCATTTATATTTCTTCAGTATCCGAAAAAAAGATCTGCGACCTCGATATCCTGTATTCCATACATTACCTTTTTGTTTGTATCTAAACAAAAGGAACCCGGAACAGGCTCCTTTAAGAATTCTGGTGGAGACGACGAGAATTGAACTCGTGTCCAAAAACACTTCCGCAAAATTTTCTCCGAGTGCATCCTTTGCTTTATGTTTTGCTTCCTGCGGCGTCCAAAGGCAGACTCCGCTGTCCGCTATCCCGTTAGTCCCTTATGCTGCCGGGAATTCACATAAGGTTTTCCTGCATGATCGACATCGGTATCCGCGCCTGCAGGTGAGCCCGGGCCGATGCGCGTGCTGCAAATTAAGCAGCGTATGCGAAATTATTGTTATTATTTTTAGCGTTTATATTTAACGTGCCCTTTTTAACGCAGACCGGGCAAACTGCGACTCGCTTGTTCTGTTTCCGCATTCCTGTCGAAACCTGTACGTCCCCGTATATTCTATCGGTATATATATACTATCATAGCTGTATAAAAATATCAAATTTCAGGATATATGTCCGTAAAACTATTTGCCGTTTTTTACGTTCTGGACCATGTCTTCCATTTCCTCGATGCTCTTTTCCGCATCGTCTATAGCCTTGCAGTAATCCTCTGCTTCAGGATCTGTGGTTCCTGTGATCTGGTATTTTTCATAAAAATGCATCCCGATTTTCTTCTGAAGGTCTGCTATATCGGATCTTCTGGAAGCTATTTTCGCTTTGCACTTGCCTATTTCCACAGCATCCCCTGTTTTCCCGGCGGCATACTTCGCCATCTTGCCAGCCTTATCCATGAAATCTCCCATATTCTTTCTCCTTCCTATTTTTTCATAGCCTGTTTCATCTTTCTGTCAGCATCTCTTTTTGCGATATCATGTCTCTTGTCGTAAAGCTTCTTTCCTCTGGCCACTGCCAGTTCCATCTTTGCCATTCCTCTTTCGTTCAGATAGACCTTCAGAGGCACCAGAGTCAGTCCCTTCAGGGTAGTATAACCTATGAGCTTGCTTATTTCTCTTTTATGCATCAGCAGCTTCCGTGTCCTGAGCGGGTCCGGATTGAAAATATTGCCATAGGGATAGGGGCTTATGTTCATGCCGTATATGAACACCTCGCCCTTTTCTATCCTCGCATAGCTTTCTTTTATGCTGACCTTTCCCTGCCGCACCGATTTTATCTCAGTGCCTGTCAGAACAATGCCCGCTTCATATACTTCTTCTATGAAGTAATCGTGTCTTGCCTTTTTATTACTGGCAACTATCTTTTTATTACCCATGATCTACAAAAGTCCGAATTCATCGAAAGGATATATACGGAACACCGCCTCCCCGGTGATATCGGAGATGGATACCGTTCCCACCTCTTTGCTCCGGCTGTCTATGCTCACTGCCCTGTTGTCCCCCATGACATACACCTGACCTTCAGGTACCTTGTAATCCGTTACGTCCCCGCTGGTATATCCGTCTTTGGTGTATTTCTCCGACAGTTTTTTCCCGTCTATATATACGTCACCGTCCTTGATGGTTATGGTCTCGCCCGGAAGTCCGATCACTCTTTTTATATAAAGCTCCTTTTCTGTCCCCGTATAATGAGGAAATACGATTATGTCTCCCCGCTTCGGTTCGCCGAACCTGTATGCCTGTCTTGAAACGAACAGATAGTTGTTAGGCTGCAGAGTCGGTTCCATTGATGTCTGTTTCACTATTATAGGTTTTATGAAAAAAGTAACGGCCAGAACAATTACAAGTACTATTATTATGTCTCTTATAAAGCTTTTCATCGATTATATCCTCTCCTATATCTTTCCTGCCTCGTCAAAGGGATAAAGCCTCAGAAAAACTTTCCCCATTATATCAGATTCCTTTACCGTGCCGACCGTCTCGTATCTGCTGTCTATGCTGACTTTCCTGTTGTCGCCCATGACAAATACTCTTCCTTCCGGCACCTTAAGACTGTATATTTCACCGGGCGTCGCCGATCCGGCTCCGCCTTTTATATATTTTTCTTCCAGGATCCTTCCGTTCCTGTAGACTACGCCCCCGGCTACTGTTATCACGTCTCCCGGAAGGCCTATCACTCTTTTTATCAGAAGTTCTTTGTTGCCGTCTTTGTCCTGTATGCCGGAACGGAAAACTATGATATCTCCTCTGCTGATATTTTCCATCCTGTAAGCCTGTCTCGAGATCAGAAGATAATTACCGTCCTGCAGAGTAGGCAGCATGGAAGTCTCCCTGACTATAGTCGGCCTGATGAAAAAAGAGATGACCAGCGCCACAGCCGCCGCGATGATCATATCTCTTGCCAGAACTTTCATTTACCTGATCCCTCCGGCATCGGAAAACGGCCATATTATCAGTTTTGCATTGCCCATTATGAGACGCATGTTCACAGGCCCCAGTTTCTTCGACCTGCTGTCTTTCACTATATCTCTGTTGTCGCACAGAAGGAACACCTCGTCTTCGGTGAGTTCTGTTTTCATATCCCTGCCAAGGGATCCGTGAGCGTTTTTCACCCTATATTCTTTGCCGTTCCTGTAGAATTTCCCGTCCTTTATCTGTATCCTGTCTCCCGGAAGGCCCACTACCCTTGCTATTATATTATCATCGGACAGATCCTTTGCCGCCGTCTTTTCAAGCACGACGACCTGCCCTAGATCCGGTGCGCCCCTTTTGGCTGAATAGGAATGCTTCGTAAGCACTATAAGGTCGCCGCTATGTATAGCCGGGGACATGGCATTGCCTTCATTGACTTCAGGGGCCACCAGTATAAAAAGTATTATCGCAGCCACCACCGCATACAGATACGGTCTGTTCCTTATCTTCCACGCGCTGCTGTCGTATTGATTCTGTGCCATAAATTCAATTCTCCTGCTATCCTGATAAACTCTTCCGGGGGATCAGCTTCTATAACCAGAGGTCTGTCCGTTACAGACAGATCTCCCATGCTGCCGATATTGTTCAGGCCTCTTATTTCCAGTTTGTACGCATGCAGCAGCTGAGTGGATATCCCCAGTCTTTTCTTTATTTCGGCATTGGCTTTCCTGCTTCCGTATTTCGGATCTCCTATCAACGGGAATCCTGCGCCCGCGAGATGCGCGCGTATCTGATGGGAGCGGCCCGTTATGAGCCTTACCTCCGCAAGAGTATACCCCCCTGATATTTTAAGCGGCTTCACATATGTTTCAACGTCACGGCCGCCCGAATCCGTCAGTCTCACTCTGTTCCGGTCTTCGTCCTTCTCCATTCTGCCGCGTAGGATCATATCATTTTTCATTTCCCCTGACGCTATGGTAAGGTAATATTTGCCTATATGATCTCTTTCACGGATAAGTCTGTTGAGCGTTTTGAGCGCATCCGCATTCTTTCCGAAAAGCACCAGGCCCGTCGTGTTCCGATCCAGACGGTTTACAGGAGAAGGTGAAAAAGTTTTTTCCCTGTCCGGCGCATATTCGCCCCGGGCCGCAAGATATGCTGCCACCTGGTTCGTCAGAGTATTTTTCTTTTCCTTATGATCCCCATGTGTAAGCAGTCCGAACGGCTTGCTTACCGCCAGTATATCATCGTCCTCATATATAACGGAAAACTGACGTCCCGTATCATATATTTTCTTTTTCTCATGCAGCCGTGACGCTTCTTCCTCAGAAATAAATACATCGAGGACATCTCCTTCGGTCAGCATGGTCTCAGGTCTCGCCTTTTTCCCGTTCAGCCTTATATCCTTGCGTATAAGCCTGTAAATGTGGCTGAGCGGCGCCCGGACAAAATATTTTTTGAGAAAACGATCAAGCCTCTGATCCTTATCGTTTCCGCTTATTTCCATTTTAATCATATCGTTTATTATACAACATCGGTTCTGTTAAATACAGATTTATGGAGAAATTTTCTTAAAAAATGCAGAATAGGAATTCTTTCCGAAAATTTTTCATGAGGGTAGTTAAAAAACAATTTTTGTGGTATGGTATAAATGTTATAAGGAGAAACGAAATGAGGAAATTCAAAGATATTCTTTATGATAAAAACGATATTCTTGTAGCCGTTGTAATCCTTCTGGTGGCAGCAGCGATCATTTTTTTCAGGATCAACGCCATAATGGATTATTCTTTGTCTCCTTCCGGGACAGGCGTTATAAATATTGTACAGATTTCAGAAAATCAATAAATATACGGAGGTTCATCATGGCTTTAGTCACAAGCAAAAAAATGTTCTTTGATGCGCTGAAGAGCGACTATGCTGTCGGCGCGTTCAATGTGAACAACATGGAAATAATCCAGGGGATAGTCGAAGCAGCTCAGGAAGAAAATTCCGCACTCATACTCCAGGTCTCTGCAGGTGCCAGGAAATATGCAAAACCCGCATATCTGGTAAAGCTTGTGGAAGCTGCGGTCATGGATACCGGTCTGGATATCTGTCTGCATCTGGATCACGGCGCAGATTTCGAAATATGCAAAAAGTGCGTCGACGACGGCTTTACTTCCGTTATGATAGACGGATCCAGATATCCGTTCGAAGAGAACATCGCTATTACGAAAAAAGTCGCTGAATATGCACATGATAAAGGTGTCGTCGTGGAAGCAGAGCTCGGAAAGCTGGCCGGCATAGAAGATGCTGTCAATGTCGATGCCCGTTCCGCCTCTTTCACCGATCCCGGAGAGGCTGCCGAATTCGTCGAAAAGACCGGCGTTGACTCCCTGGCCGTCGCCATAGGCACCAGTCACGGAGCATACAAATTCAAAGGCGATCCGTATCTGGATTTTGAAAGACTGAAAAAGATACATTCTCTGATACCGGATACTCCCCTCGTCCTTCACGGAGCATCTACGGTACTGCCTGAATTCGTTGAAAAATGTAACAGATACGGCGGTGATCTTCCCGGCACCAGAGGGGTTCCGGAAGAGATGATCCTTGAAGCCGTAAAGCATGGCGTATGCAAAGTAAACATAGACACCGACCTAAGACTGGCAATGACTGCCGAGGTCAGAAAATATCTTGTAGAGCATCCTGAGGACTTCGACCCCAGAAAATATCTCGGTCCTGCAAGAGATGCCATAAAGGGCATGGTTCAGCACAAGATCAAAAATGTTCTGAATGCTTCCGGGTCAAAATAAGACCTCGGGCCTGTGCCTGGGCATAATAATGACAAAAACAAAAGCAGACGGCATACAGCTGTCTGTTTTTTATCGCAGAGATCAGAAATCGTTCCTTATGACCGGAAAAATCGAATTTCCGGCGGGTACTGTCATGATTTTTGAATCACGTCCGCATTTTTCGAAAGCTGCTGTCAGCGCTTCGTCTGCCGACGGAAACCGCTTTATGTCCTGTTTGACGGAAACGTCCACAGGAATATCAGAAACAAGGTATATATCCTTTGTCTGAAGTATCTCTGCTATGTAATAGGCGAGATGACCGCCCAAAGTAAAATTTTTATCAAGTTCAGCCTTCATTTCTTCATACGTCATATTCAGAAGCCATTCTGCGAATACTTTGTTTCCTATGCCTTCGGCAGCCTTCGCGCACCATATGATAACGCCTCCGGGCCTGACCAGACCTTTCGTGCTTTCCAGCGCCTTATGCGACTGATAAAGATTTATGTCCTTCGGATATCCGCCGGGCGAAACAATTACGATATCCGCCTGCGCTTCCACGCTCACCTTCCTGAATGAATCAAGTATCTCACAGCCTCTGCGATGTGCTTTTATGCAGTCCCCGGCTACCGCAGCCATGATGTCTCCGTTCTCATCCAGGATCACATTCAATATGAAATCTATACCGGCTGTCCTGCCGGCCTCGTCGATATCCTCTCTGACCGGATTGCCGCCTATGCGGCCCATACCGGCTCCCGGATCCATCATATGCGAATGGTTTTTCCTTATGGCATCAAGGCTGGAGACTCCGGGGAAAACGGCCTTGCATCCTCCGGAATATCCTGCATAATAATGATATTCGATATTGCCCAGACATATTATCCTGTCCGCTTCCGCAACAGGCCTGAAAATGTCGACGGGCGTTCCGTGCCTGCACTCTCCCAGTCTGATGCAATCATCCATGTCGCTGTCCATGATCTTTATACCGCTTTCGAATATCCCGTCTCCCGTTATGATCCTCTTTTCCGCCTCGGTATGGTGTCTGTGTGTGCCAAGAGCCAGGACTACGGAAATGTCCTTTTCCGAAAGGCCTCCCCTGCCGAGTTCTTCTATAACAGGCGGCAGCATCGTGCTGCTTGGCGTGGGCCTGCTGATATCGCTTGTGATTATGACCGTCTTCTCCCCCGGAGACACTATGTCTCCGAGCCTTTTGCTGCCTGTTGGAGATGCAAGGGCACGCATTATAAGTTCGCTGCCTTCTGCATTTTCCGCATGTTTCTTCTCTGCGATTTCACCTGCATAATTCCCGGAAGGTATTTCCGCTGTTATTTCCGATGTCCCGTACCTGAGTTTATATCTTGGCATTGCTTCCAGTCTCCTGTTTCGTTTTTAAGCCGGTATCTGCCGCGCCTGTATGAGTTTCCAGCCCGGTGTATGCGGCTTTCGCAAGGGGCGCTCTGCATCTGTTTATTATACCATTTACCTCCTAAGACTGCCATAGCGCACGGGAAACATCAGCGGCTTAGTTTCTTTTTATACGTATGTTGTTTACAAGTATAGCCGATATTATCAGCACGCTTCCCGCTATCTGCGGCAGCCTGAGCTGCTCGCCGAGAAATATTCTTCCGAAAAAAGCCGCTGAAACGGATTCCAGAAGGAATATCACACTGCCTCTTTCCGATGATACATATTTCATTCCTGCGTTGAACAGCCATTGCGTAAAAAAAGTACCGAACACGATAAGATAGATAAATTCATAAACTATTTTCGCAGATATTACAGAAGGCACCGGTTCCGTCAAAAATGCCATAACAGCAGCTACGATAAACGTGAAAATGAACTGCATGCCTGTAAGGAGCGATATATCCGTGTCTGATGTAAAATAATCCACGGAAACTATGGCTCCAGCATAGAAAACCGCTCCGATAAGTGAAAATATCTCTCCCTGCCCTATGATCAGCCTGCCTCCGCCAGTTTCCGAAACAGACATCATAGTCACACCTGCCATAGCGATAAACATACCCGTGAAGATCCTTCTGCCGGGTCTGTGTTTTTCTATGATCCATACGATAAAAGGAATTATTATCACATATGCTGCTGATAAAAAAGCGTTTACCCCTGCATTTACCGTTGCCAGTCCCATAGTCTGAAAAGCGTATCCCAGTCCCATCAGCAAACCGCCTGCAGCGCCCTTAAGCAAGTCGCCTGCCGAAGCATTTCTGAAATTTTTATTCCATATGACAAGGGCAAAAACAGATGTCAGAAAAAATCTTATGACATTGGTCCAGTTTGGTGAAATGACCGAAAGCACATCTTTCGCAACTACGAATTCTGATCCCCAGAGCACCGATGCTGCAGTCAGAGCTGCAGTACCGTAAAGCGTCCTGGGAGTTTTCCGGATATCTTTTTTTGTTTCTTCCATATATATCTGTATTACTCCCAATCTGTATTATAACATAATTTTGAAAAGAACAGCTTTGACGTTCGGAACGAAAAAGCTGTTCTTTCATTGCATGGCAAACTGTATCACTTGCAGCTGTTAAAATTGACAGTTATAGTTTTCAGGAAAGTCGTTTCCTCGATCGTATATTGACGTGCTCCCCGAAAAACTGGTCCAGACAGAGAGTTAGAAATCTGGTAAAATAAAAAGGAAGGACCAGGTGAAAGAAATGAAAAAAAGCAGGTATACAGAGGAGCAGATAGCATTTGCGCTAC
>Ga0268263_1000343_pt1 | contig 87401 bp, 76 predicted proteins | sample Biomet5_FD_190358 | JGI IMG/M metagenome (GOLD analysis project Ga0268263, IMG submission 190358) | Microbial communities from bioreactor (seeded with sewage sludge) at LBNL, California, USA - Biofuel metagenome 5 (SPAdes) (version 4) | ecosystem: Engineered > Bioreactor > Anaerobic >... | reverse complement strand
GCGCACCTTCTTCCACATCGCTTTTCGACGGGTCACCATGGCGAGAAGACAAGACGCTAATCGTTGCTCGCGAGGATTACGTCCCTCACATATTCCGTATTGAGCCAGAAGCTTCGCTTCGGGACGAGTCTGCCGGATAGGGGTTCCATCACACATGGATAATCGAATGGTCGCTGCTTTTCGGCAGACGCCCGAAGTCATCGGCGGCGACGGCCTGTTTTGCCTTCTCCCATGCCTGTCAGGCCACTTCGAGGTCTTTTTCGGGCATGTTCCAGAAATGAACCTCGGACAAATAATAGCCATCCGCGGATTGAAAAGATGGGGAAGACACTCGAGGAGATTGTGTAGGCATGTCCGTCGCAGCGGATAGGAACAGGCGGCTGCTCGCCTCAACGATTGTCGAACGGAAAATCCGGGAGACGATGGGTTTGCGCAACATCACGCAAGTACAATTGGCGGAGATGACGGGCTTGAGCATCGGAACCGTCAGCCGCATCGTCAACGGAAAAGCTTCCCCTTCATCGGAAAGCTTTCTGAAGATTGTGAAGGCTCTCAACCTTGACTCGTACGGAGCGCTTTGAAGGTTTTCTAGAGAAGTCGCGCAAGCCGGATGATTCCTTCCTTTGCTCTCGATCGCTTCTCCTGCCCGTCAAACAGGACAGCCGGACTTATGCCCAGTCCGTCGCAGAGCCGAAGCAGAGTGATGATAGAACAGATCCTCTTTCCCGTCTCGATGTAAGTCATGTTCTGAGAGACGTCCGCCCGTATGGAAAGATCGAGTTGCGAGAGGTTCTGCCTCTTTCTTTCAGTTCTCAAACTCCGACAAACCTGCCTGTAGCCGTTGGTTGGATTATCAACCTCGTTGATGTCATCCCCGTATGCGTTCTCCAAATGATTCGAAATCATTTCAACCTCCAGAATGTTCTTCCATGATGCCATGGATTGTTCATGTCCGGGTGTAAGAAATGTGGTCGTTTTGACCTTACCCTGCCGATACAAATGTCATAGTACTAACGCGATGATCCGTCTCAACCGATGGTGATATTTGTAGGGATCCGGCCAACGGCAACGGAGTTCATGTTACAGGAAAGCGGCCGGGTCCAAGAATGATGCGGTCTGCTTGGAGTGCGAGCCAAAAGAATCAATACGACAGATCGTTGAGCCGCCAATATGCGTCGGTCTTGTAGATAGCCTTGTTCTCCTTCGCATAAAACAATGCATTCTCGCCAGGCTCTCGCCGAGCCGAAGCATCTGCGCCATGATCAAGAAGCATTGAAATGACGGCGGGCTCGGTGTTGAATTCGGCGGCGAGCATCAGCGGGGTCATGTGAATCTCGTTTCGAGCGTTTACCTTGGCACCTGCATCAACGAGCGCCTTGATGACGGCGGGCTCGGTGTTGAACTCGGCGGCGTACATCAGCGGGGTCATGCCATCTTCGTCTTTTGCGTTCACGTCGGCGCCTGCGTCGGCGAACGCCTTGATGACGGCGGGCTCGGTGTTGAACTTGGCGGCGAGCATCAGCTGGGTCATGTCATCTTCGTCTTTTGCGTTCACGTCGGCGCCAAGTTCGATGAGCGCCTTGATGATGGCGGGCTCGGTGTTTCTCGCGACGGCGCCCATCAACGGGGTCAAGCCATCTTTGTCCCGAGCAACGTTCACGTCGGCGCCAAGACTGGTGAGCGTCTTGATGACGGCGGGATTTTTGGTATTACAGGCGGCGTACATCAGCGGGGTACTGCCATCTTTGTCCCGTGCGTTCACGTCGGCGCCTGCGTCGGCGAGCGCCTTGATGACGGCGGTATTGGTGTTGAATGCAGCGGCGACCATCAGCGGGGTCATGCCATCTTTGTCCCGAGCGTTCACGTCGGCGCCTGCGTCGGCGAGCGCCTTGATGACGGCGGGTTCGGTGTTTAACGCAGCGGCGTACATCAGCGGGGTACTGCCATCTTTGTCCCGAGCGTTCACGTCGGCGCCTGCGGTTATCAGTCTCGACACCTCCTGAACCGACTCATTGGACTCCAGAGCCGAGAACAAATCCGCATCCTTGTCCGATGCCGAATACAGACTGCCCATCATCAGCGCCACTGCCAACACCAGCACAAATCTTCTTTTGACCATATCCACCCCCAATCAAAAGCATCATACCACATTTGAGTTTCCGTGACATCTTTGCCACATGAACATCGTTCTTCTGGCATCCCGAACCTTTGAACCAGAACGCCCAAGCCCACCGAATCGCTTGCCTCCACCACTTTCACGCATCGCGTAGCTAATGGGGACTCCAAAGGCATGGCTGGCAACCAAGCCTTCATGAAGACCTCACTAGCCTATTCCTTCATTTCGATGCTTCTTCATTGCTGATGACATTGATGCACGTCGGTGTCTCAGAGCCATGACACGTTGAATCTCTGAGGTGCGCTCCAGTGACACATCGAAATGTGTATCACTGGGATCATGTCATGCGAGATTTCTGAATCAGAATCGAGGTATAATATCATTGATATGGAGGACGCATGAAGGTCGGTTACGTGAGGGTCTCGACGGAAGAGCAGAACACGGCACGCCAGGACGAGTTGATGGCTCGCCTCGGCGTGGAGAGGGGCTTTTCGGAAAAGGTTTCCGGCAAGAACACCGAACGCACACAACTGAAGGCCATGATCGATTTCGTCAGGGAAGGCGATACCGTCGTCGTGGAGTCCTACTCACGTCTTGCCAGGAGCACCAGGGACCTGCTGGAGGAGGAGAAGAAGAGAGAGCAGAGATGCCAGGGGTGGGATGCTGCGGAGAAAGATGCGAACACGAAAGCCGAAGTGAAAATCAAGCAGAACGAGGCTGAGGAAATCGGGAAGCGCAAACGCCTCCATAAAATCTACCTCTCCGTCATAGGCGTCCTCTCCGTCCTGCTTGCCGTCGCCATCCTAACCTGACGGCGCGGTAGATGACGAGCATGTTCCGCTCCGATACGCATATACTTGCTTACAATCAGCTACAGCTACTAGCACTTATCTCTTCAGTAATTACTTTTCTTACTTTTCTGACTAATTGAATGGGGGCGTCCACATCTGAACCTCCGGCAACCTTTTCCAACTCCTCGTCGGTGAGGGCTCCGTCCGCAAGAAATTTCTTCATTTTTCCAAGCAATTTCCCGGCTTCTTCCTCACTCACCTTCGCCAGGCCCTGTTTGATGAGAAACGCCTGCGCCGCTTTGGCGTCCATCGCCATGACCTGTTTCTTCAGCGTTTCGTCTTTCATGATGCGTTCAATGATTTTCGCTTCGATTTCTTTGTCCATAAGACCTCTGATAATAGTTGTTTTTATTCATTATAATACCATAGTATCACACGAAAAAAAGAAAATCATCTCTGATTGTGGATATTGCCTTTTCATGGTTTTATCTTGAAGTGGAAAATGGCGATCGTGGTGTTCTGGGCCATGTCGACGGCATTGATCACGATGTGCTTGCGACACGGCTTTGAGGAATACTGAAAGAGGCGAGGATGCTTCTTGCCTCTTGGCCGGCTTATCGACAGCTGTTGTACGGCAGAAGGACTTGTCATCCCCCCAGAGGAAACCTGACGAGCCGATTCTCCGCTTCCATTGGATCATTACGTACATGAGCTGCAATGCTCTGGCGGATACAGGGATGATATCAGTGTGTTTGGCAGGGCGAAGGAACATCTTGCTGAAATCTTTCGTTCAAGGAGCCTCTTGCCGGCAACGCTTCAAAAGTGATTCCTTTCCTTGGCTTTAGAGTCACCCTGTCCAACTTTTCAATGCTCTTCGATGCATGGCGGCGAAAAACAAAGCAATAGAAAGGGATTGTGGAAAAGAATGATTCCCTGTGGTTGGGCATAGGATAAGTTAAGATGCCTCTCGGAAACCGGAGGTTTGGCCAAAAAAGCATGGTACCATAAAGGAGAACATGGATCTTTCAAAAACAAGGATCGTGTCTTTTAGTAAATCTATTCATATACAAGGAAAAGGTGAGGTGGTACAATTGTTTTGTTTTCATTGAGTGACGATTGATGAAGCGTGTGTATCGTCAATGGATAGACATATCCGGATGCTACGAAGGGGAACTTCTGACAATGGAGCTCATTCGGTTTCATCGCGCTTTTTCTGTTGTACATGCTAATGTCGGATGATTTTCTGAACAAACCCATGAATTGGGTATGATCCAGATAATTGAGGGGTTTTCATGGAAGCGGGTTTCTTCAGTGAGCAAGCAAAAGTGATATGGGCCAAGAAGGGAAATGGAGAAGAACCGGAATGGCTGCCTCTCTTTATGCATCTTGATGATACAGTCGCCGTAATGGAGTTTTTGTGGCGGTGTTGGGTCGCGAAAGGAACGAAAAGATCCCTCTGTGAGCATATGCACTGCGATGAGGATGCTGCGGGCCAATTGCTTGTATTTCTCGCTGCAAGCCATGATCTCGGGAAAGCGACTCCTTGTTTCCAATCCCAGAAATCCTGGTTGCCAGGGCAGACAGACATTGACTGCCTTGTATCAGAACAGCTTTTGCGTATGGGCGTTCCGATAAAAGCCTCTGAATCGTTCCATTCGAAATCCACACCCCACGCCTTGGCGTCGGAAGAGATACTTGACGCATTTGTTGAAGAATACGAAGGCGAAGATGCAGTCATCGGTTTCCACGCCATTTCTGCCATTCTTGGCGCTCATCATGGCATGACACCTTCAAAGCAGGACTACTGCCTGAACCAACCTGACAGCCGCATGGAGAATTATTATCTCAACACCAAACAAAAGCTTGTTTGGAAACCCATTCAAGAGGAATTCATCCGTTATGCTTTTTCGAGAGCGGGTTTCCGATCAGTTTGCGAGATGCCGATACCAGACATGGAGGGGCAGGTGCTTTCTTCAGCCTTGTTGATCATGGCCGATTGGATCGCCAGCAATGAGGAGGTTTTCCCTTTGGTCCGGATTGGAGAGCCCACACAGGAAAACTCTGGTTTCCAACGATGTGGAAATGCTGAGGAACGAGGTGATTTCAAATTCTTGGAGACAGAGTGGATCGCAGATGAACACTGGCAGACAAAAGAGTTTTTCCAATCACGTTTTTCTTTCCAGCCAAACAGTTTGCAACGAGAAGTATGCTCCATTGCCACTGATGTCCCCTCATCTGGAATCACCGTGATTGAAGCCCAGATGGGTATTGGAAAAACGGAAGCGGCATTGGCGGCAGCGGAGATATTTTCATCCCGTTTTGGCATGAAGGGCGTTTTTTTCGCACTCCCCACACAGGCAACCAGTGATGGGATGTTCGGCAGGGTTGAGAAATGGATCGAATCATTGAACAAGGACAACAAAGGGGATGTGACGCATTCCATCACCCTTGTACATGGAAAAGCCCAATTCAATAGGGATTATCAAAAGATACCGCATTATGGACCGGAGGAGAGTACCTATGATGTGTATGATGACGATTCTCCTTCAGCGATTGCCGTTTATGATTGGTTCACCACACGGAAAAGGTCTTTGTTGTCGGATTTTGTTGTGGGAACCATCGATCAATTGCTCTTTGCCGCATTGCAACAGAAGCATGTCATGTTGCGCCATCTCGGGTTGGCGGGGAAAGTGGTCGTTGTTGATGAATGCCATGCCTACGATGCATATATGAATGTGTACCTTGGAATGGCGTTGCGGTGGCTGGGTGCGTACCATATTCCAGTCATTCTTTTGTCGGCCACACTTCCTTCAGAAAAGAAAAGTGATTTGATCAACGCATATCTTGGTTCAGAGAAATATGCCCAGGTGACGATACCTCCTGTTGTTGGCTATCCTGCCATCACCTATTCGGAGGGGAAGGATATCAGATGCAAAGCCGTTGGCGATTCGGGCGGAGAAAAGCAGGTGAGGATCGCACGCATCAGGGATGATGGGATCCTGGATGTTCTTCGTGATAAGCTGGCTGTCGGGGGATGCGCTGGCATCATTTTCAACACGGTGGGACATGCACAGGACTTTGCCAAGCTTGCGTTGGAACGATATGGGAATGACGAGGTATGCATCATTCATTCACGGTTTGTCACTACTGATCGTTTGCGTATTGAGGAAGAGCTGAGGAAGGAGTTGGGGAAGCCCTCAGCAGGGAACAAGCGTCCGCATCGGCTTATTGTTGTCGGCACGCAAGTCCTTGAACAATCTCTTGATGTCGATTTTGATGTGATGATCTCCGAGCTCTGCCCCATGGATCTTCTGTTGCAGAGAATAGGGCGGTTGCATCGGCACCAGAGGTCAAGACCGTGCGGGCTTGAAACGGCAACTTGTTATGTAGTCTTTCCCTCCGAAGGGAAAAAGAATCCTTCGGAGTATGTGTATGAGCCATATCTATTGGATAAGACCGCACAGTGTCTTCCAGACATAATCCGTATTCCCTGTGATATTCCAAACCTCGTGCGAAAGGTTTATGACGATGTTTCCACCGATACGGAATTTCTGAGGGACGAACGCAAGGAAATGGATGGGCGGCGTTGTCTGGAAGAACGCAAAGCAGAGAAGTTCAGACTTAATCCGCCGTCAAAAGATCTGTTTTTCGATTGGTTGTCTACAAGTGTTTCCGACAACGATGACGTCAAAGCCCAGGCAACTGTTCGAGATACCGATCCCAGCATTGAAGTCATCGCCATTCAGCGGAAGCAAGGCAAGCTGTTCTTGTTGTCTGATGGTTCGGAGATTCCCGCTGCCATTGATGAGAAACAAGGAATGAGAATCGCGAGGGAGTCTTTGAGGCTGCCTCCTGTCCTTTGCGAAGGCAGTTTGGGGAATGATGTGATTCAGCAGTTGGAAAAAAAAGATTTTTCATCACTTTCCGGTTGGAATGATGTACAATGGTTAAGAGGCAGTTTGGTGCTGATCTTTGATGATGCAGGCAATGCGGAGTTTTCGGTATCTCGAAATGGAGGAGCTGAAACATATCATTTGCACTATGATAAGACGATGGGATTGACCTGCCGGAAAGAGGGGTGATTGATGGCAACTATGATTTCCGAGTTCAATTTGTTGGATGAACCTTGGATTTTGGTTCTACGCGCCGATGGAACAACTGAGGAAGTTTCTCTTGTCGATGCCTTGGCGAGAGCTCCCGAATTCGAACGGTTGAATGGGGAACTCCCCACACAAGATGTGGCGATTCTCAGATTGCTGCTTGCCATACTTCACGTAATCGTTGCGCGGTATTCTCCGGATGGGAGGGAAGACCCGATCGGGACAAAACAACAGGCGATAGCCCGATGGAAGGAAATCTACAAGAGCGGTCATCTTCCCATGACCGTGATCAAGAGGTACTTGGATGGTTTTCATTACCGTTTTTTCCTCTTTGATCAGAAATACCCTTTCTATCAAGTCGCGACCTTGGAGGACGCCACAGAATACCAAGCATCAAAATTGAATGGGGAACTGTCCGAAAGCAACAACAAGGTCCGGCTTTTCCTGCAACGCAATGGAGAGCAGAAGAACGTTTTGGCCTTTGATGAGGCAGCCCGTTGGTTGCTTCATGTCAATGGTTTTGATGACACATCAGCGAAGCCAAAGGGGAAAGGGCTTCCTTCTTCTGGCGCAGGTTGGCTGGGGAAATTGGGGATCGTATTTGTCCAGGGGGAGACACTCTTTGAGACTCTCATGCTGAATCTTGTCCTGTTTCCTTCAAACGGGGAGGCCTGGGGGAGGGAGAATCCTGTTTGGGAACGTCCCGTCAAGGAAGATGAACGGACCGAGATCGCATGTCCCGATAACCTTTCAGAATTGTACACCCTTCAATCCCGGAGATTGTTGCTTGAAAGGCATGAGGAAAGGGTTATTGGATTCAAACTTCTCGGTGGTGATTTCTTCAGCAAGGAAAACGCATTTGTTGAGCCGATGACCCTATGGCGGAAAGATGCATCCGTCAAAGACAGGGAAGTGTGGGTACCGTGCAGGCATGATCCTGCCCGACAGATGTGGCGTGAGGCCGAGCCTTTGTTGCTTTCAGCGCAGAGTGTTCGCCGCCCAGGATTGGTTGAATGGATTTCGGAACTCCAGTTCGACAAAGCTATTACCAAGAATTTCATCACGTTTGCGTCCGTGATAGCGAAGTATGGGGACAAAGACTTCTTTATCAATGATATCGGTGAGGATTCCCTTACCTTCAGCATGGAAATCTTAGAGAGAATCGGCAAATCATGGATACCTACGATTCTGGATCAGGTGGATGCCGCAAAGGGTTTGGTTGACCAACTAGGGTATTTGGCAAAAAACCTTTCGGTTGCGTCAGGGGATGACCCTTCTTCGTTTGCTTCCAGCGATTTGGAAAAAGTGAAGGGATATACCTTGTTGGACTTGCCCTTCCGTGATTGGCTGGAAAAAGTGGGAGTCCAGTATGCAGAGCAAGAGGAAGCGGCGACTGCGTGGTGGGTTGAAGCGCAAAAGATCATTCACGAGGAAGGGAAAAGGCTTGTCGGTCAGGTAGGACGTTCCGCGTTCGTGGGAAGGTCTCTGGAAGAAAAATCCAAGGGAAAAACCAAAGGTAAGTCCAAAATACTCTATACGGCTCCAAAGGCCTTTTCCGTTTTTCTCTTCAAAACACACTCACGAGAGCGACTCAGATAAGGGGGATAGGATGTCTGATTGGACGAGGATACAGGAGTTCGTTGTCAACAAGATCCTTTGGTTGTCTCATATGGCTAACGAGGCGGAAAGCAGGGCGACTCTTGCCCGGTTGCGTAGGGGCATAGGCAAAATGCCTGGGGACCTTCCTGATTTGTGGGAAGTGACGCTTGACGGTCTTCCTGAGAACTTTTACAGCAAGACGGGCCAACCAAGCCTTCAGGAATGGGCTGTGTATAGCGCATTGACGTTGTTTGCGTTACATCAACAGGGAAAGGATATGGGAACTCAATTGATGCACAAGGAAGGTGTTTCCATCGGTGCCGCCATGTCGCAACTCGTGGGTAATGATGATGACCGTGAGCGCATCAAACGTCGGCTGGATACGTTGGTCACCTCAACCACGCCGCAGGAACTCGCGAATCATCTGCGGGGGATAATCCAATTACTGAAAGCTTCCGACAAGCCTTTGGATTATGGGATGTTGGCAAAAGATTTGTTTACGTTGCAGTTACCTGGCAGAGAAGGAGAGGTTCATTTGCGATGGGGACAGGATTTCTATCGGATGAATGACATGAATACAGATAATGAAAAGGAGAGGAATTGAATATGAGCCAAGAAAAAAGGATTTATGTTGATGTGCATGTGTTGCAGACGGTACCTCCTTCCTGCGTGAACCGCGATGATACCGGCAGTCCAAAGACTGCCGTATATGGTGGCGCGTTGAGAGCCAGGGTTTCTTCCCAAAGTTGGAAGCATGCCATGAGGCAGTATTTCAAAGGGCAATTCAAGGAAGAGGAATTGGCTTTGAGAACGAAGAAAGTCGTGACCCGTATTGCGGATGCCATCAAAGAGATTGATCCTTCGTGTGAAGATGCTGCCAAGCTGGCGGAGGGACTGTTGAATTCCGCAAATCTCAAACCGAAGAAAGATGACAAGAATGCGGAGAAAGATGCGAAACTTGATGCGTTGTTTTTCATCAGCGAGGCACAGGTCAGAGCGTTGGCGAAAATAGCAGTTGGAGATCCCAAAGCATCCAAGAACGACGTCAAAAAAGCCCTTGCTGAAGAACCTGGTGTCGAACTTGCTTTGTTTGGCCGTATGGTTGCTGATGACACATCGCTGAATGTAGACGCATGCGCCCAAGTGGCCCATGCCATCTCCACGCACCGCATCGAACCTGAATATGATTATTTCACTGCTGTCGATGACATCGGAGAAGATGACAATGCCGGTGCAGGCCATATTGGCTCATCTGAATTCGATTCAGCTACATTCTACCGGTATGCGACCGTTGCCGTCCACAATTTGGACAAGGAACTGGGGAAAGAGACTGCGTCGGTGGTTGGAAAATTTGTGGAGGCGTTTGTCAAATCAATGCCGACAGGGAAACAGAATAGTTTTGCGAACAGAACACTTCCTGATGCAGTGCTGGTTATAGTTCGGAGAGACCAGCCGGTGAATCTTGTCGGTGCTTTTGAGAAACCGATCATCGCCAAAAATGAAGGATTCGCCACACCGTCGGAAGTACGGCTCTCAGAGTACGCGAAGTCGCTTGAAGCGAGTTTTGCGGGGAATCCGGAAGCGGTGTTTGTTGTCGGCCAAGGCCTCAAGGAATTGGCGGCTCCTTCATCCTTCCCCCAGATGATTGAAGCGTTGGAGAAACAAATCGCCACGGATTTGGCAGAGGAGTGATATGAGCACGATTCTGTTGCGATTGGCAGGTCCCCTGCAGTCTTGGGGCATCGATTCGAAGTTCGATGTGCGGAAAACAGAGCGTATCCCCACGAAAAGCGGGGTGGTGGGGCTTGTGGCGAGTGCGCTTGGCCGTAGCCGTCAGGAAGATATCGCTGATGTTGCCTCTCTGCGTTTCGGCGTGAGGATGGATAAGGCTGGCACGGTCATCAGGGATTTTCATACTGCAAAAAGTGAAAAAGACGCCTATGTCACTGAGCGGTATTATCTTGCCGACGCAATCTTTCTTGTGGGATTAGAGGGGGACGATATGTTGTTGGGGAAAATTGACGCAGCCCTTCACAGGCCTGCGTTTCCCCTGTTTTTGGGAAGACGTTCCTGCCCTCCTGCAGAAGAGGTGGATTTAGGTATCCGCCAAGGTATGAGTTTGGAAGACGCATTGGCGGGTGAAGGTTGGTTGGGAAGATCCGGTGATTCGCCCTTCAAGTTGCGTTGCATCGTGGAGAGTAAAGGATCAGAAGGGTATTTGGTAAGGGATTTCCCCATCACATTCGCACCGGAACATCGTATGTATGCATATCGTCATGTACATGAATACAAAGTAGCCGGAAAAGGATCGGAAGTTGTTCCTGACGTCACAGAGCAGGATGCTTTCGCCCATTTGGAGGAATGATGCATTTCTTGTCACGGATAATTCTGAATGATTCCATGAGGGAGACCATGCGTGCTTTGGCTTACCCGATAGTAATGCATGGGGCAGTGGAATCATGTTTTTCTCATGATCATGGACGTGTCCTTTGGCGTGTCGATTACCTGCAAGGCAAGTGTTGCCTTCTTATGGTGAGCGATGATGTTCCCGTTTTTACGCAACTTCAAGGACAGTTGGGTTCCTTGGACGAAACAGGGCAGTCAAAGCCATATGATCCTTTCCTCGAGCGTATTGAGAATGGACAGAACTGGTTGTTCCGTTTGAAGGCGAATCCGATACGGAGCGCTCTTCATGATGAGAAATCCCGGGGACACGTATATGCTCATGTGACAGTCGAGCAACAAAGGAAATGGTTGCTGGAACGTTGCGAAAAACATGGGTTTGCTGTGCATGAGGATGATTTTGAGGTAAAAGATACACGGTGGTATGGCTTCAACCATGGAGATTCCCGAATGGTACGGATGAAAACAGCGACGTTCGAAGGGAGTCTGTCGGTCACTGATGCTGACTTGTTGCGGGAAACTTTGGTCTGTGGCATCGGTAAAGAGAAGGCATATGGATGCGGTTTGATGACGATCACCAAATGATTCCGATCAAATGAAAACATTGCCTGGTGCTCCAATCCCAGAACTCCCCTCTCTTTTGCAAGTAAAAGACCGGTTGACGTTTGTGTATATTGAACACTGCATTGTTAACAGGCAGGACAGCGCCATTACGGTGACTGATCAACGAGGAACAGTGCACATTCCTTCAGCCATATTGAGTGTGCTTTTGCTTGGACCAGGAACTGATGTCTCTCATCGTGCGATCGAATTGGTTGCCCAATCGGGGACCACATTGGTTTGGGTAGGGGAGCAAGGTGTGCGCTATTATGCCTGTGGGAAACCTTTGACCCATTCATCAACGCTTTTGATCAGGCAAGCCGAATTGGTCAGTAATGTGCGGAGCAGAGTCGCTGTTGCTCGGAAGATGTACCAAATGCGTTTCGGTGGCGAGGATGTTTCTCAGCTTACGATGCAACAGTTGCGGGGTAGGGAAGGTTCACGAGTGCGTAATGTGTATCGAAAATGGTCTGAGCAAACGGGTGTTCCTTGGAATGGGAGAGAATACGTACCTGAGGATTATGAGGGTGGAGACATGATCAATCAAGCGCTTTCCGCGGCACATGCCTGCCTTTATGGTTTGGCTCTCAGTGTACTTGTTTCGCTTGGATTGTCTCCCGGTTTAGGATTTGTGCATACTGGACACGAGCTTTCATTTGTGTATGATTTCGCCGATTTGTACAAAGCGGATGTGACGATACCCATCGCTTTTCTGGAAACTGCGAAGCATCCGCAGAAGATTGAAACAGAGGTCCGTCACGCAGCAAGGGATATCTTTGTTTCAACCAATCTGATAGAGCGTATGGTTGGGGATGTCCATGCTCTTTTTTCCACTGGAGAGGATGGTTCTCTTGAAGCTCCACAGGTTGATATTCTGAGGCTTTGGGATGATAAGGAAGGCTTGGTCAAAGCAGGTGTTTCCTATGGTCCTTCAGATGGTTCTCATGCATACGCTGATGTACTGGAACGTGATGCGGGATATGGAACCATCATGGATGAATAGACCATGGTAGTCGTTTCTCTTGCAAACTGCCCCGCCAGTCTCAGAGGTGATTTGACCAAATGGTTGCAAGAAATCACGACTGGAATATATGTGGGAAATATTCCAACACGCGTCAGAGAAAAGCTTTGGGAACACATCAAGGCTACGGTGAAAGATGGTCAGTGTGTGATGGTTTTCAGCACCAGAAATGAATTAGGGTTGGATTTTCTGGTATACAATACAGATTGGGTGCCAGTTGATTATGATGGTATCAAATTGATGATGAGACCATCCTCCAACTACCAGCGGAAGAAGATATATGTGAAAGGAAGGGAAGAAGGAAGCAACATCTCAAAGATACGTCGGGCGGAATTCTTCCATAAACACAGTATAGAGCAGGAAAAGAAGGAATTATCAACTTATACAACTATTGATATTGAAACAACAGGATTGTCTGAAAACGCGGACCAGATAATTGAACTTGGTGCGATTCGCGTTGTGAAAAATGAGGAAATTGATTCTTTCCAATCCTCTATACAATCAATCATTCCTATAATGAAAAGAAAAACAGAAATAGTCGGAATAAATCCCGATTCTTTACAAGAAAATGGCAAAGGGGAGCGGCAGGCTCTTATAGATTTTATCCGTTTCATTAAGGCCGATGTTCTTGTAGCCCACAATGCCCCTTTTGATATGAAATTTCTTTCATCAGCTTGCTCAAGGAATGGCATGGCGATGCCAACTAACACCGTATTTGATACGTTGTCCTTTGCAAGGTTGGTATTGCCAGATATCGCAAGCTATCGGCTTGATACATTAGCTTCTTATTTGGGGATTGAATCAGAGAAGCATCTTCTGGCACTAGATAAGTGTCATATAACAAAACTCCTTTTTGACAAACTAAAGGAAAAGGCTTGAAACAATCACCAAAACAGGCAAATAATAATGCGATTTTAGTGTGTTCCCCGCGAGTGCGGGGATGATCCTCGTATCTGAATAAATCGGAACAACCGAAAGCGGTGTTCCCCGCGAGTGCGGGGATGATCCGCAGGATTGACTTCATGTCTTCGGGCGGGAAATGTGTTCCCCGCGAGTGCGGGGATGATCCTTTTATCGACTTTTGTCATACAAAAACAATACCGTGTTCCCCGCGAGTGCGGGGATGATCCCAGGCTGTTCAAGTTATTTATCGCATAAGGAGAGTGTTCCCCGCGAGTGCGGGGATGATCCCCAAACCACATTATCTACTGTTTTTACAAACTCGTGTTCCCCGCGAGTGCGGGGATGATCCCCCTATCGAAATCGGCAGGGTGTTGACTCATCCGTGTTCCCCGCGAGTGCGGGGATGATCCGAATATCAAGCAAGCTATAGGGGGCTTACAATGGTGTTCCCCGCGAGTGCGGGGATGATCCCATATGGTACACTCTGATTGCCACTTTCGGGAGAGTGTTCCCCGCGAGTGCGGGGATGATCCCTACCACATACGTGGTACGAGCTCCTTCCAGATGTGTTCCCCGCGAGTGCGGGGATGATCCTCACAGTGGTAGTTGCACTCTTGACAACGTACTGTGTTCCCCGCGAGTGCGGGGATGATCCGCTCACAGCCCCATGCAAGACCCACTTCGTAGTGGTGTTCCCCGCGAGTGCGGGGATGATCCCCGTTGACGTGCTTGGTGATAGTGGAGGGCTAGGTGTTCCCCGCGAGTGCGGGGATGATCCCAGCAACCTTGAGTCCAGGCTTGGCAATGGTAAGTGTTCCCCGCGAGTGCGGGGATGATCCCAAAAAAGGAGTAAATAATGGCAAAAGGCAATAGTGTTCCCCGCGAGTGCGGGGATGATCCTGTCTTTACCGTTGCTAGTGTTATCATCCTAGTGTGTTCCCCGCGAGTGCGGGGATGATCCTGTTCGTCCAATATAGACGCTCCCTGTCTTGAGGTGTTCCCCGCGAGTGCGGGGATGATCCAATATGTGCGATAACGTCTACCGTCCAGCCATTGTGTTCCCCGCGAGTGCGGGGATGATCCTTGACCAAGACGCTGAGAGTAGTCAAACAAGGGGTGTTCCCCGCGAGTGCGGGGATGATCCATTGGCACAACAGAAAGAGGGTCAAGAGGTGCAGTGTTCCCCGCGAGTGCGGGGATGATCCTCGCTTCAGGTTGCATGTTGTCCCGAAGTCTGAGTGTTCCCCGCGAGTGCGGGGATGATCCTTTCACCTGTCCTGTAACACGCCTGTCCTAATGGTGTTCCCCGCGAGTGCGGGGATGATCCCATGGATTCAATGACGGCTTTCATGCTGTCCTTGTGTTCCCCGCGAGTGCGGGGATGATCCTTACCAGTTTCCAGACGGATTCAGGCTGGAAGTGTGTTCCCCGCGAGTGCGGGGATGATCCTGAATAAAATCTATGAGTGGTTGCTCAAGAACGTGTGTTCCCCGCGAGTGCGGGGATGATCCCTGAACAAGGTCAACGCAAAAGTTCGCAATGCCGTGTTCCCCGCGAGTGCGGGGATGATCCACCAAGTATATCCAAGAGACGATTGCTACTGGTGGTGTTCCCCGCGAGTGCGGGGATGATCCTCATTAGGTTGGATATTGCCTTCCCTTCAGCTAGTGTTCCCCGCGAGTGCGGGGATGATTATTACAGGAAAATCTTTACCAAAACAAAGTGATAGTGTTCCCCGCGAGTGCGGGGATGATCCTGGTAACGTCTGCGTCCTCGGTGATAACCCCAAGTGTTCCCCGCGAGTGCGGGGATGATCCTGCTTTTCCGTTCCGCTGAGGTCAGTAGGGGAAGTGTTCCCCGCGAGTGCGGGGATGATCCTGACAGAAGCTATGTGGGTTGCGGTGATAGCTGGTGTTCCCCGCGAGTGCGGGGATGATCCCCCTGCTTTTTTCTTGTCTGAGATGTACATATAGTGTTCCCCGCGAGTGCGGGGATGATCCGTTGCACGGACAGACATCGGCAGAATTACTTGCGTGTTCCCCGCGAGTGCGGGGATGATCCTCGAACTTTTTATCATAACTAAGATCGAATGCCGGTGTTCCCCGCGAGTGCGGGGATGATCCTCATATGGGAATGATTGATTAAACCAGTACTAGGTGTTCCCCGCGAGTGCGGGGATGATCCTTAAGTCTTTCCAAATTCCCATTTTTAATTCTAGTGTTCCCCGCGAGTGCGGGGATGATCCCAAGTTGCCAGGTCGCCGTTGATAGCTGTTTCTGTGTTCCCCGCGAGTGCGGGGATGATCCCAAACTTAATACAACCATAGTAACTCCTTTACTGTGTTCCCCGCGAGTGCGGGGATGATCCTGCCGAAGTTGATGCTCCGCTCGATGGGAGCACGTGTTCCCCGCGAGTGCGGGGATGATCCTTGAAAATGATGCTGTAGACTATGAGGCCAGGGGTGTTCCCCGCGAGTGCGGGGATGATCCTCATCGTAACCATCATCCCCCTGCTCATAAACCTGTGTTCCCCGCGAGTGCGGGGATGATCCGGTGGAGCAAGCGATACAGACACAGGAAACCACGTGTTCCCCGCGAGTGCGGGGATGATCCTACAATTATGGTCGAAGGGTCACAATGAATTTGGTGTTCCCCGCGAGTGCGGGGATGATCCTGGGAAGCCTGTAGAAAAGAAGCACGCTGGGTCGTGTTCCCCGCGAGTGCGGGGATGATCCTTTTATCGACTTTTGTCATACAAAAACAATACCGTGTTCCCCGCGAGTGCGGGGATGATCCGCTGGAAGTATCAACAGACGATGGGGCTAATTTGTGTTCCCCGCGAGTGCGGGGATGATCCTTCAAGAAGCATCAAAGCAGCTTGGCTGTTCAAGTGTTCCCCGCGAGTGCGGGGATGATCCGTTAATCATTTCCACCCCTCCCTTACAATATGCGTGTTCCCCGCGAGTGCGGGGATGATCCCCATTACACATTCTTGTCAAGTGTCAGAGTAAGGTGTTCCCCGCGAGTGCGGGGATGATCCTATACCTTCAAGAACAGGCTTCCAAATGTGTTCGTGTTCCCCGCGAGTGCGGGGATGATCCTTGTTTGAGCTGTTTTTCAGCCCTATCGAATGCGTGTTCCCCGCGAGTGCGGGGATGATCCGGTCAAGCCGTTTCTTTGTACCCTCGATAAACAGTGTTCCCCGCGAGTGCGGGGATGATCCCGTGAGCAGAATGCCCAGACTTGGATAGACAAGGTGTTCCCCGCGAGTGCGGGGATGATCCCGTTGTTAATGCTTCTATGGCTAAATTCTCACTGTGTTCCCCGCGAGTGCGGGGATGATCCTAGGGGAATTCCATCGGTGTTCCCTGTGTCTTGGTGTTCCCCGCGAGTGCGGGGATGATCCGCTATGTGCAACATGTGGATAAGAAGTGGGGTTGTGTTCCCCGCGAGTGCGGGGATGATCCGTTGCGTTCCTGCTCGATTCAAAGAAGCTAGATGTGTTCCCCGCGAGTGCGGGGATGATCCCGTACCAAACTCAACCGCAGCCATCAACGCATCGTGTTCCCCGCGAGTGCGGGGATGATCCTGGTATCACAAATTGTTTACCAATGAGCAATCTGTGTTCCCCGCGAGTGCGGGGATGATCCTGGCAGGGGTTAACTCAAAGAAATGGGATGAAAGTGTTCCCCGCGAGTGCGGGGATGATCCTCTACTATGGTTAAATATATAGAAGACCATAAAGTGTTCCCCGCGAGTGCGGGGATGATCCTTCTGCTTCTCCAATTCCTTGATTCTTGCAACAGTGTTCCCCGCGAGTGCGGGGATGATCCTGGAATGTACACCACCTTCGATGAATCCTATCTGTGTTCCCCGCGAGTGCGGGGATGATCCTTTACCAAGCCCAAGAGACTGTGAGAATTTATAGTGTTCCCCGCGAGTGCGGGGATGATCCCGAGATTGACAGAATTGTCGATGCAATCCTTCTGTGTTCCCCGCGAGTGCGGGGATGATCCCTTAAAAAAATGGACCTATGGCTAGACTCTAATGTGTTCCCCGCGAGTGCGGGGATGATCCCAATATATATATGCTGAAATCATCTCCTACCTCGTGTTCCCCGCGAGTGCGGGGATGATCCCGATACAGACCGCTCATCAATTCATACATGTTAGTGTTCCCCGCGAGTGCGGGGATGATCCTATTCGACCACTTGCTCACACTGCTTTTATTCAGTGTTCCCCGCGAGTGCGGGGATGATCCCAGCTTGTCAACGTTCTTGAGCATCCACTCATAGTGTTCCCCGCGAGTGCGGGGATGATCCTATTGCCATCAACCGTTAGGCTTGAGCCAAACTGTGTTCCCCGCGAGTGCGGGGATGATCCTGATGTAACCCAAGGCCTTCGCCCTGTTGATGAGTGTTCCCCGCGAGTGCGGGGATGATCCTATGATACAATCAAAAAAGGAGTAAATAATGGCGTGTTCCCCGCGAGTGCGGGGATGATCCCAAATTCATGTAGGGTATTATAAAACAGAGAAAGTGTTCCCCGCGAGTGCGGGGATGATCCTATCTCCAGCCTCTATCGCCATTGCATAAGCAAGTGTTCCCCGCGAGTGCGGGGATGATCCCCATGGCTTTGAGAGTAGACAGCGCATTCGGTTGTGTTCCCCGCGAGTGCGGGGATGATCCCTATAGGATTCTAATATGAGAAAGTTATTAGCTGGTGTTCCCCGCGAGTGCGGGGATGATCCGCCAAGGTAGCTACGACAACGCAACTTCTGGGCGTGTTCCCCGCGAGTGCGGGGATGATCCTCCAAGGTATAGGGATGGCGAAACATCCAATCGGTGTTCCCCGCGAGTGCGGGGATGATCCGCAGCTTGCAGGGATACTCTTTCCTGTGTGCGAGTGTTCCCCGCGAGTGCGGGGATGATCCGTGATCTGGAACGCCTTGGCGGAACACTCGGGTGTGTTCCCCGCGAGTGCGGGGATGATCCCTCGCCACCCCCATCATCACCCCCATCGACAGCGGTGTTCCCCGCGAGTGCGGGGATGATCCCTGAAATGTCTACAGGTGACTTGGTCAATAAGGGTGTTCCCCGCGAGTGCGGGGATGATCCTGATATATACTGGACACCAGAGACTGACCCAGCGTGTTCCCCGCGAGTGCGGGGATGATCCTCGGCAGGGGCATTCATTCCTCGTGAAACCTGGGTGTTCCCCGCGAGTGCGGGGATGATCCTTGGTTCAAAGTCGGTGTGGGAATTATCCCAAAGTGTTCCCCGCGAGTGCGGGGATGATCCTAGCCAAACAGACGACAAGTCTGGATGGGACTAGTGTTCCCCGCGAGTGCGGGGATGATCCGTACCACGTTACCAGTTGCGTGCGGTACAGCGCGTGTTCCCCGCGAGTGCGGGGATGATCCTCATAACCATTGTTGCCTTCACCCTCCCAGCCAGTGTTCCCCGCGAGTGCGGGGATGATCCGCTTGCACCTCAGCGATGTCGTAAGCGTTCCACGTGTTCCCCGCGAGTGCGGGGATGATCCCATAGCTGAAAAAAGGATTGCATCCACAGTAAGGTGTTCCCCGCGAGTGCGGGGATGATCCCAGTTGCCGCCTGGCAAGGGACCTACAACGCCGGTGTTCCCCGCGAGTGCGGGGATGATCCCAGGAACAGACCTTGACTTTGCTGGCACTGAAGGTGTTCCCCGCGAGTGCGGGGATGATCCTTGTCCAGACCGACGGGACTTTATATAAGTACGGTGTTCCCCGCGAGTGCGGGGATGATCCTAGTGGGTCATTCTCACCTGTACGTCAGAGAGGGTGTTCCCCGCGAGTGCGGGGATGATTGAATCTAATTCGTGTATAATAAGGGCATAGGTGGGTGTTCCCCGCGAGTGCGGGGATGATCCTTACAGAAAGGAATGTCGGATGAGGAGACTTTAGTGTTCCCCGCGAGTGCGGGGATGATCCGGGTACTTACTCAGTAGGGAGATAATATGGACGGGTGTTCCCCGCGAGTGCGGGGATGATCCTACGTCTCGTTCCATTTTTTACCATCCTTATATGTGTTCCCCGCGAGTGCGGGGATGATCCTAGTTTTCGGCTTCTGTTCGGCTCATGAAAAAAGTGTTCCCCGCGAGTGCGGGGATGATCCTATGGTAACGACCATAAGGGATAATTTCCCCAAGTGTTCCCCGCGAGTGCGGGGATGATCCTCTCGTCCTCAGTCTCACCGCTAATGCGATTTGGTGTTCCCCGCGAGTGCGGGGATGATCCTATCGCTACCTGTGCCAGTGATTTGCACTTTGTGTGTTCCCCGCGAGTGCGGGGATGATCCTGCAAGGGTTGTTCATTTGAGCGAGAAGTAGTGGTGTTCCCCGCGAGTGCGGGGATGATCCCTTGCAAGGAATACCAGTAATCCAGTAGGATATGTGTTCCCCGCGAGTGCGGGGATGATCCCGGGATACATTTTTTCATGAGCCGAACAGAAGCGTGTTCCCCGCGAGTGCGGGGATGATCCTCATTGACCAGCTAGTATACAAAATCACAGGTGGTGTTCCCCGCGAGTGCGGGGATGATCCGCAAGGTTACTCGCAATGGGCGATGATAACTTTGTGTTCCCCGCGAGTGCGGGGATGATCCCAAAGGTGAGCGGTGATATTCCTGTATCCATTTGTGTTCCCCGCGAGTGCGGGGATGATCCTATTGCAACGTGCCGGACGAGGATTGCCCAAGGGTGTTCCCCGCGAGTGCGGGGATGATCCCTGACATTATTCCGCTGACTTCACGACCTACCTTGTGTTCCCCGCGAGTGCGGGGATGATCCCCTGATTGACACTGTCAAAGTAGAAGGATTCTTGTGTTCCCCGCGAGTGCGGGGATGATCCCACCAAAGGACTTCGGAAAGTCTATGTCACAGGCGTGTTCCCCGCGAGTGCGGGGATGATCCCAGTCAATGGTCCACCAACCCCCATCACGCAGGAGTGTTCCCCGCGAGTGCGGGGATGATCCGAAGAAGCAGAGCATGACCGCTTCCTTGTTTAGGTGTTCCCCGCGAGTGCGGGGATGATCCCACCGCAGGGCAACTTGCATGACAAGGAACAAGGTGTTCCCCGCGAGTGCGGGGATGATCCGTGCTATTACTGTTTCAAAGATGCTTTTGTACAGTGTTCCCCGCGAGTGCGGGGATGATCCGATACAGGAGGCAAAGCGTGACCGTAAGACAGAGTGTTCCCCGCGAGTGCGGGGATGATCCGCAAACGATCATGCGCCATTTCGGAGGCGTCAAGTGTTCCCCGCGAGTGCGGGGATGATCCTATAGTATTTCTAACGGACAGAAAATTGTTAGTGTGTTCCCCGCGAGTGCGGGGATGATCCCAGTAGCAATCATCAAGTGGGAATCACCTATAAGTGTTCCCCGCGAGTGCGGGGATGATCCTCGTGATGTCCTTGGTGGTGGTGGTGTAGTCCTGTGTTCCCCGCGAGTGCGGGGATGATCCTCTTTTCAAGGGCTTTTCTATCCCTTCTGTGATGTGTTCCCCGCGAGTGCGGGGATGATCCTGAAGATATATTCATCAGCTCCGGCAATCCTCAGTGTTCCCCGCGAGTGCGGGGATGATCCCAGGATGCTAGCAGGAACACCTGAGGCAATCGGGTGTTCCCCGCGAGTGCGGGGATGATCCTTTCCCTCTCTTTTAAGCACTCCAAGCAAATATGTGTTCCCCGCGAGTGCGGGGATGATCCCTGGATGCTTCCCACACTCTTGGTAACCAATGCGTGTTCCCCGCGAGTGCGGGGATGATCCTCAACTTGGGCAGATATTACTAGAAGGCATCGCGTGTTCCCCGCGAGTGCGGGGATGATCCTTTATGCACCTCACCAATTAGCCCTAGGTCGTCGTGTTCCCCGCGAGTGCGGGGATGATCCTAGTAGGTGGTGTTGCATCATTATTATCAACAGGTGTTCCCCGCGAGTGCGGGGATGATCCTTATCAATTCCCAGACGGATTCGCCTTGGAAGTGTGTTCCCCGCGAGTGCGGGGATGATGCCGAGGTTCCCAAATCTTGGGCAGACTTCACGGTGTGTTCCCCGCGAGTGCGGGGATGATCCTTTGTAGAAAGCATCCAAGACACCTTGTTTCTGGTGTTCCCCGCGAGTGCGGGGATGATCCTCCGCTGGGAGAGCTTGGACACCAACTTGGGCTGTGTTCCCCGCGAGTGCGGGGATGATCCGTAACCTCGTTAAAGTCCCCTGCTCCCACCTGAGTGTTCCCCGCGAGTGCGGGGATGATCCGTGGTGAACACGCTCTTTGGAATGGTAACATAAGTGTTCCCCGCGAGTGCGGGGATGATCCTACCTCGTCATCGCCCAGCTCCCGTCCGCAGTCAGTGTTCCCCGCGAGTGCGGGGATGATCCCTATCGTCATACGTTGATATCGCTTCATTAGCGGTGTTCCCCGCGAGTGCGGGGATGATCCGTTCCAAGGGTATCTCAATGAGAAGCCTGTAGAGTGTTCCCCGCGAGTGCGGGGATGATCCGCGTATGGCTTGGGAAGATAGACAATGAGCTCAGTGTTCCCCGCGAGTGCGGGGATGATCCCATACGATGGTGATTATTCAAGTATATGGCTTGGTGTTCCCCGCGAGTGCGGGGATGATCCCCGTGGTCAGAGCATCATCGGTGTAGTGAGTCAGTGTTCCCCGCGAGTGCGGGGATGATCCCGCTTTTCAACGAGGTCTTTTCTGCTCTTGCTGGTGTTCCCCGCGAGTGCGGGGATGATCCCTGTTCCGTACCCATCGGGGATGATTGTTCCGTGTGTTCCCCGCGAGTGCGGGGATGATCCTGGAGTAGGAATTTATCGCTTGCATCCCTTGGGGTGTTCCCCGCGAGTGCGGGGATGATCCCTCTTCCTTGCTATTCACAACGCCCTCTTTTTTGTGTTCCCCGCGAGTGCGGGGATGATCCTTACTGACTCAGCAATTCATCCTTGACAGTGGCGTGTTCCCCGCGAGTGCGGGGATGATCCCAAAGGCTTTCGTTGAGTTATTTCCTTATTGGAGTGTTCCCCGCGAGTGCGGGGATGATCCCGATAATGTCGGCAGGGTTGGTGAGGTTACGCAGTGTTCCCCGCGAGTGCGGGGATGATCCTCAAGAAAGCTATTGCAATGCCAAGCACGTCAGGTGTTCCCCGCGAGTGCGGGGATGATCCTGTGTACCACTTAGTTCTATCATATGCGTTTGAGTGTTCCCCGCGAGTGCGGGGATGATCCTGGATCGGATGCTTTTCTATGGTCATTTGTGTGGTGTTCCCCGCGAGTGCGGGGATGATCCTCGTATGAGGATATGAAGGACAGTATCAAGTTGGTGTTCCCCGCGAGTGCGGGGATGATCCCATGATGCAAAAGCCAGGTGAGTTTTACCTGTAGTGTTCCCCGCGAGTGCGGGGATGATCCTTTTTGAGGGTGATATACTCCGCTTTCCAGCGAGTGTTCCCCGCGAGTGCGGGGATGATCCCGTAATCATTGTTTCCCATGTTGCTGAAATCCAGTGTTCCCCGCGAGTGCGGGGATGATCCCATTTTTACCGATTTTATCACGATTGAGGATTTGTGTTCCCCGCGAGTGCGGGGATGATCCTATCCCTATCGCATCAGGATCGACCTGCCGTACGTGTTCCCCGCGAGTGCGGGGATGATCCTGCAGGATGCAACGCAAATGAGTTTTCCGGGGTGTGTTCCCCGCGAGTGCGGGGATGATCCCGACACGTTTAAACCCGGTAAAACACGGAAAAAGTGTTCCCCGCGAGTGCGGGGATGATCCCCCGTGGTGGCCGAAAGTCCTGCAGAACGAGTGGTGTTCCCCGCGAGTGCGGGGATGATCCGCTGTGATGCCTTCTCCTCCGACACTTGCAACCGTGTTCCCCGCGAGTGCGGGGATGATCCTTAGAATCTGCAGAAGAAACATATCTGGATAATGTGTTCCCCGCGAGTGCGGGGATGATCCTCATCCCCTCCTTCTTCATGCCGGAGAAAATTAGTGTTCCCCGCGAGTGCGGGGATGATCCCGATGATGACTATGCACGTTTCAAGGCACGCTGGTGTTCCCCGCGAGTGCGGGGATGATCCGCATGACCGGAGCTGTATCCATCTCTATCGAGAGTGTTCCCCGCGAGTGCGGGGATGATCCCATGGTCAACAAGATCATACGTGGCATGAAGACGTGTTCCCCGCGAGTGCGGGGATGATCCGTATCTGGAGGCTCTTCGTGGGATCAACGAGGAGTGTTCCCCGCGAGTGCGGGGATGATCCGTGGATGACCTTCTTTCGGATAAGAAGGCGATGCGTGTTCCCCGCGAGTGCGGGGATGATCCCCGACGCGATTCTGGAGCAGGCTGAGGCGTTGGGTGTTCCCCGCGAGTGCGGGGATGATCCGAAAATCATGCAGTCGACTGTCTACAAAGAAAAGTGTTCCCCGCGAGTGCGGGGATGATCCTAAGGTGATGCACGTCCTGGCTGAGGCATGGCAGTGTTCCCCGCGAGTGCGGGGATGATCCGCTGTATCAACCTGCAGGTCGTTCGCTGATGGTAGTGTTCCCCGCGAGTGCGGGGATGATCCTTTTACAGTCATAACCAGCCAGCCACATTTCAGGTGTTCCCCGCGAGTGCGGGGATGATCCCGATCAAAAAGCATTAGACTATAAGAAGCTTCGGTGTTCCCCGCGAGTGCGGGGATGATCCTGCCTTGCATGTAAGCTGATCTTGGCATGATAGAGTGTTCCCCGCGAGTGCGGGGATGATCCTGAAAGAACTTGAGGACATCATCGACAAGAGGGCGTGTTCCCCGCGAGTGCGGGGATGATCCGTACATCTCCCATCTCGCGCCGGGCGCGCCGAGGTGTTCCCCGCGAGTGCGGGGATGATTCCATACACCAAGGTATGTCTTTCACGTCAATGAAGTCCGATTGTGTTTTCCGAAGACGTTTCTTTCAGGCAGGATTCTTTTGCTTCGCGATGATCCAGGGGAGATACAGTATGCCCCATACGAGCCAGAACATCACGGCAAGTCCCAAAAGGTATCCCGGGTTTCCCAAAAGGTGTTCCAGAAAGACCAATGGAGAACCCTCTGACGGAGTGTTGATGAAGAGGAAATTGGTGTTCCATACCTTGTTGAGGAAAAAGATGGGGACGGCGATGGCTCCCAAAAAGGCAAAGCATTTGGGAAGGGCTCGGAAATCCGGACGGAATCGCTTGCCCAGTATGGAGAGAACCGTGAAGAGGATGAGATAGGAATGTATGGTAAAACTGTTGATCGAAGAGAAATTCAGCACAGGATACTGAAGCCAATTAGGAAAGAGCAAAGCTGATGCAGCTCCTGGGAAAACCACGGCATACAGTAATTGGCACGCGAGTTTGTTTTCCGTAAATGCGGCGGCCGCGCAGATGAAGATCGATATGCCGCAAAGGTGTAGGGGGAGGTTGTCGAGCTGGAAACCGCCTGCGGCTATGAAAAGGATGTCTTTCACTATCTCTTGTGCGATGATCACGAGGGAAAACACCTGCAAAAACTTCCGCTGGCTTTCCTGAGAAAGTGTTCGGAAATAAAAACTGATCAGGATGCCTACGGCCAACATGCTCGCAAGCCAGATGAGATGCTCTGGTCCGTACATGGTAATGCCACAACCACTTGGAAGACGGGATGCAGGCGTGAAGAAAAGTGAGAAATCCATGGTATCCTCCTGAGAAGCGGCTATGCGCAGGATGGACGTATCATATCCTTCCTGATTCACCCGAACGAAAGGATTTCCCCTAGTATATTGCCAGACAAGAAGAGTTTCAAATCATTTCTGACCGAATACAGGCATATTGCGGGCCATACGATGACAAGTTCGCAAAAAGGAAAGAAGCATCCCCTGGTGATCGTGGTATGTTTGGTTTAACCACAAATCAAAGGAAATGCGGAGAGACTTGAGCGTTGACGGTTCATCCTTTCACCGAACCAACCATGACGCCTTTGACGAAGAACCGCTGGACAAACGGATAGATCATGATGATGGGGAGTGTGGAGACCAGAATGACCGCACTCTTGATGGACAGGGACAACGCGCCCTTATCCGCCGATCCCCCCTCTCCGCCGAGCATCGTCGTCCCGTTGACGATGTTCCTGAGAAACAGCATGACGGGGAATTGGGTACTCTTCAGGTAGATCAGTGAATTGAACCAATCGTTCCAGAAGAAGACGGCGGTATACAATGCGATGGTGGCCAGTCCCGCCCCGGAGAGGGGCAGTACAATCCTCAGCAGGATTCCGCCGTACCCAAGACCATCGATGATGGCGGCTTCCTCGATGTCCGAAGGAATGGATTTGAAGAAGTTTATCAACAGGATCAGATTGAACTGGTTGATGCAGAACGGCAGAAGGATCGCCCAGCGGGTGTTGGTAAGATGCAGACTGCTGATGAGCAGATAGTTCGGTATGAGTCCGCCCGAGAAGAACATACTGAAGATGACCAGTTTCATCACCAATTTGTTGCCCTTGAGCCATGTCTTGGAAAGGGGATAGGCGAAGAGTGTCGTCATGCACAATGCAATCATCGTGCCGAAGACCGTGTAGAAGATGGTGTTCCCATACGCATGGAAGAAGTTGGGATAGGAGAAGATCTGCCTGTATGCCTGGGTGTTCAAACCTCGGGGTATGATGAACACTTTGCCGTTGATGATCGCCTCCGGGGAAGACAAGGAAGTGGCGATGATGTAAAGGAACGGGGTCAGACACATAACCAGGACAATGCCCATCAGAATGTCGATGAACAGGTAATAAGCGACGGTTGAACGGGTCTTGTAGGTTTTCATTGAGGGATCCTCAATAGATGCTGTCCCCGGTAAGCTTGCGGGACAAGGCGTTGGAAGAGGCGACGAGCATGATGCCGATCACACCGGTGAACAGGCCCATGGCTGTCGCGTAGGAATAATTCTGGTTGGCAAGCCCGGTACGGTACACCAAGGTGTCCAGAATATCCGAAACCCCGCTGTTGGCGGGTGTATACATCAACAGGACTTTCTCAAAACCGAGGGACAGGAGACGGCCCACATTCATGATCAACATAATCATGATGGTCGGCAGGATTTCCGGGATGGTCACATACCAGATTTGCTGCCAGTGTCCCGCTCCGTCAATGGTCGCCGCTTCATAGAGTTCCTGTGGAATGGCGGTGATGGCGGCCAGATAAATGATGGCTGTCCAGCCTGTATACTGCCAGGTGTCCAGCAGGACGTAAATCCTGCGGAAATAACCCGGCTCATTCATGTAGTAAACAGGGTCTTTGCCGGAAAGGTCGGCGAAAAAATGGTTGAGCACACCGGTCGATGGGGAAAGCAGATCGCTGATGATGGCGATCACAACAACCGTGGAGACGAAACGCGGCATGTAGGAAACGGTCTGCACCAGTTTCTTGTAATGGAGGTTGCGCACTTCGTTGAGCAGGATGGCGAAAGCTATCGGGATGGGGAAGTTGATCACCAGGTTGAGCAAAGAAAGGAACAAGGTGTTGCGGAAGGCGGACCAGAAGGCGGGATCCTGGAAAAACCGTTGGAAATACCGTAGTCCAACCCATTCCGTACCCCACGGTCCCATACCGGGGCGGTAACGGCGGAACGCCAGTACGTTCCCGAACATGGGCAAGTACTTGAACACGATGAAATAGGCAAGCGGGAGCGCCATCATCGCATACAGAGGCCAGTATCGTTGCAGATAGAGTTTTCCCTGTTTCGTATGTTGTTCCCGCATGCTTTTCTCCCAAACAGGGCCTCCTTTCGGAGACCCGGATTGTTTACCTGTTCTTGTTGTAAAGCTCAAGCATCTTCTCAATGCCGAGTTTTTTCATTTCAGCGACATATGCGTCCCAATCGGCATCGATGGATTTTGCCCCGGTCAGGAAGGCGTTATTCCAGCGTTCCCAAGCATCGGCCAGCGGAGTTTGGTATGAACCGGCGGTTTCCGCATCGACATCGTTGAATTTCGGGCGAGGAGGCAATTCCTGAATGACATTGCCCATCTTTTCGACTTCGGCGTTGATGGCGGCATAATTCTCGTCATACTTGGTCATCTCGCGCTTATTGACCCATACCATCTGGGTGACATCGGAACCACAGCCGAAATCCTGTTGCAGGGCCTTGTAAATGCCTCTTGGATCCTTCATGTACTTGTCGGTGAACTGCACCTTGCCGTCTTTCATGGTGTAGGTCTGTCCTTCAACGCCCAGACACCACAGTTTGGCGCTCTCTTCCGAATAGAACATCTTGTCGATGGCACGCACGACTTGTTCGAAATCCGCGCGTTTTGCTGTTTTGGCTGGGAACACGATACCTGCTCCGGTCTTGGCCTTCGGCTGGTTGTGTGCACCGGCAGGACCTGCCAGGGACGGATACATCTGCAGTTTGAAACCGGGGATGGTACTTGCCGCAGTCACGCCGCCGATCTGATCATAATATGCCCACGTCGCCATCGCCTTTCCTGTAGCCATCTTCTGCGACCATTTGGTCCCGTCGATAGGATCGGCCATCTCCGGATCGAGCAAGCCTTCCGCAAACAGTTTGTGAAAATAGGTGATGTACGCCTTGTATTGATCGGAGATCGCACCAGCGAAGTACTGTTTCTTCGTGTAATCCCAGGAGAGCACGTAAGAACCCGAAGAAGCGTTCCTGCCGAGGGAGATGCCGAAGCACGGCATGGTGAAGCGGTACAACACACGCGGACCGGCCAGGATGGTCAGCGGGTAGGAGTCGGGGTTGTTTTTCTTGAACGTTTTCAGCACATCATAGAACTCATCAAATGTTTTGGGGGCTTTCAGACCATATTTCGCCAACAGGTCTGCACGGATGATGATGCCTCCATCATAGAACGGGACATCAAACAGGGACGGCAGATTATAACGCTTACCGTCGGAAAGGGCCAACTTGGCTACGGTGTCCTCAAGTCCGAATTCCTTGACACGGGCGTTGAAGTTCGGTGTCCATGCGGAATAATCGGAGATAGGGACGATGGCGCCGTTCAAAGCCAGCGAAGCATTCTCCCCCGTGATGGACTGGTAAAGGATCACATCAGGGGCATTGGCGCCGGTATTCAAGGCAAGGGAAACCTTGGTCTGGTAGTCGGCGATCGGGATGATCTCCCATTCAACCTGTGTGCCGGCCAGTTTCTCCGCTTCTTTGACGGTGAGCCAGTCATTCTTGAACGGAAGCGTCGCATTGTCCGAGTAGAACAGGGAAAGCTTCACCGGACCAGCTGCAGCGGACGGTGTAGTTGCCACCGTTTCCTTGGTGCCTTGGGCGGAAATACCGACCAATGCGACACAGAGCAACAGAACCAACATTGTCTTCTTCATACATTCTCCTTTTTTTAGCCAATCGCATGGCTCTTGCATGCATGGGACCTCATTACGTACGTACCCCACAAAAATAGATTTTCGCATCGTTTTTTACAGAATGCAATACATTTTGCTTTTTGGGTTAGGCCGAAACGCATGACCATACGCTTGCTTTCAGACAGACAGTCCCCTGATGGAGCCTCTTTCCGCAAACTGGATGCGAATCTCTGGCATGTTCTTGAAAACCGCACGCGATGGAAAGCGGGATTGATGACCTATCGAAAGCTTTTGGTGATGGCGATCATCTGGAGGAAAGTCCAGTCATCGTGGTGGCGGACTGCCGGCTGGATGCCATCAGCTGTTTCCTGTCAGGTTGTTCAGGGCGTCAGGATTGTTTGCGTGTATCACGCCAACGGTTTCGCAGGTTTTCATGTCGGGACAGTCCCCACAGGTTTCCAGGCCTTTTCGCGCAACACATTTCCTGATCCCGCACATGCTGTCACAATAAGGGGTTTTCACGCCAGCCGTACGGCATCCCATGCAGTCGATCATCTCTTTTGTTATCGGCGCATGGTTCATTTTGCTCCAAAGGATGGCCGTCTTTTCCCGTAACGCCTCATCATGGGTGACCGTAGCGATGCGGGCATCACATCGTCCGCAGTCAAGTCCGCAACAAGCGATCAACTGGTTTTTCATTGTTTTTCCCTCATACTCCTTCATTGTACGTCATTTACCCCGCTCGAGGAAGGCATATGGGGCCGCGGAAGAGTCGGCAGACAAAAACGCACCTTGTCGCCAAGGTGCGTGATGGGACACATGCGTCAAACATCAAGAAAACAACAGCATGATGACTGTGACAAGCTCCGCGTCTGTCCATGTAACCGATTTGAAAGCCTTGTTGTTCTTGTCATATACGGTGCAGGTGAGGGAGATGTTCCCCGTTGAATTTTTCCCCCAGATGGCCGATGCAAAGGCATTGTACACGTCAGCGCCCGTTATCGTCGCTGCTTTTGATCCACTCTGCGATACGTTGGCATACGCATCGAGGATGGCATTCAATGAAACATTGCTGAAACCTTTGACATGCAGGTTGATACTGAGCGGCATGTTGTAGGAGTCGGTTCCCAAATAGACCGAGTCCATCATGACGCTTGCGTCCGCAGAACCTGATATCGTGCCTGCGACGTTTACGCCTGTTTTGGTGACATCCAACTTCACGTTCGACGCATCAACCAAGACACGTAAAGCCAGTCCGGCTTGGCTGGATGGATATATTTTTGTGTATTCGCCGGATGGCACCCTCGTCTCCTTCATTTTTGCGGTTGCATGTGCAGACAGGGCGACGCTTCCGTTTATGCTGCTGAAACCTGAGGTGTCCCATGTCGCTGCAGGACTATTTTTGCCGAAAACCTCCACATAATGGCCGAGTGTGGTGAGGAATTCCGCCGTTTCCCCATGAGCGACAAGGTCCAACCAATCAAAGTTGATTTTGCCGAGAGCTGTGTTGTTCTCCGTATCGGTAAAGGAAACCGCCTCGTCATTCAGATGGATGAACAAGCCGGTGGACAGTGACTTGGTGGATACCGTGGTGGAAGATGAATTCAGAAGATTCTCCATGCCGGAGATGATGCCGTTCAAGGAACCGCAGACGCATGTCTTTGTCTTGGGAGTCGTCGTATCATCGGTTTTATAGGTGGTACGAATAACGTTTGTCAGCGCGCTCAACGCGTCCTGCAAAAATTGTTCATCGGTGAGGCTCGCAAGGTTCGTTTCTTCGTACGCAATTGGTTTGCTGTACTCATCGCCTCTGGCATCAATATCATTGATGGTGACGGCCTTGTAGGAATTGACTTCTCCGTTGGACGCGGGGCTTTCCTGTTTGCACCCAGTCCAAAACAACGCTGACAAACATGTTGCCACAATAAAAACACGAGGAAACAATTTTTTCATTTTTTTAACTCCTTGATGGGGAATGCCGGCATAGTATCGTGAAACGATATGGGTTTGTCAAATGGTTCTGCGTAAGGACTAAAAGGGCGGTGATGAGAAGTGGTACATCGCGACGGGAAACTGCAGAAAAGGAGAAAGGACGATGTGCCATCCTGTTCTTGACGGAGAACGGGATGACGGTGATTGTGTCGTTTGATGCTGAGCACCCACATAACAAAAAGGGGCTGCCGTTCGACAGCCCTATCGATTTACAGTTGCATCTTCCCCAAGACCACCGGATGTGATCCTCCTGTGGCGGAGGGCAGGGAGTTTGCTTGGCCGCAGACGCATTCATTGGCGAGGATGGCGAATGCGACCGCTTCCTTGCTGTCGCTGTTATAGCCGGCTTCTTCGCCTGTCATGATACGCGTTTGGGGAAGCATTTCCCGAAGCATGGACAACAAGGTGGAATTGTGGCTTCCCCCGCCTCCGACCACCAAAGAACCGACATCCCTGCCTTCCATCGACCTTCTGATGGCCTCTGCCGTGTACCAAGTCGCCGTACACACCACATCCTCTGCCGCAATGCCATACGAATCGGCTATCCGGAGTATTTCCTTGATGAAAGCCTCTCCATACCGTTCCCTGCCTGTCGATTTGGGTGCGGGTTGGTACAGATACGGATCGGATAGGAAGAACCGCTCAAGTTCAGGAACGGTTTTTCCTTTTGCCGCCATGCTCCCCCCGTCATCATAGCGGAGTTTTCCGCCGCTGTAGTGGGAAACCAGCGCGTCAATGACCATATTCCCGGGACCAGTGTCGAAGGCGATCACATCTTCCGGCCTGCATCCTTTCGGCAGGATGGTGATGTTCCCTATTCCTCCGATGTTCTGGTGCGCCACGGTTTTCGTCTCACTCCGGTACAACAAATATTCGGTGTAGGGGACCAGCGGGGCTCCCATGCCGCCTGCGGCGAAATCCCGTACGCGGAAGTCACTGACCACCGGACAGGAGAACGTCTCGGCCAGACGGGACACATCCCCGAGCTGCATGGTGCCGCGGATGGGACGTCCCAAGTAAACTTCCGGTTCTGGGAGATGATAGAGCGTATGACCATGGCTGCCGATCAGGTCGATGGCATGCCTGTCCACTTTGGCTTCATCACACAATCTGAGGCATGCCTCGGTGAACAGATCCCCAAGCAGGAAGGCCATCAAGGTCAACTCATGGCTGCCGCCTTCGTTGCCCTTGGCCAAGCTCAGAAGCCTGTTTCTGACAGACTCGTCATACGCTTCTGTGTGGAACGCCGCTTCCTTAGCCCTCAGCGAGGAACCGCTTCCGCTGATGCGTACCAAAGCGCAATTGATGCCGTCGCAACTGGTGCCGCTCATGATGCCGATGCACAGCCTCTCTTCTTTGGACGCAAGGGGTTCCAATTTCTCGTTCATACCGTATCCTTCAATTTGAGGAAATCCTTGTAGATTCCCGGTTCCGATCCTTCGATGCAGACGGCACCGACACATTTCTCATAGAAAGCCGTCGGCCCGACATCTCCGATGATGGCGTAGCCGTAGCCTTCTTCTCTGAGGGCATGAAGACTGGCGATGAGAAGCGCTCTGCCTATCCCTTTCCCCTGTTCTTTGTCCAGCACCCGGGTGGGTCCGAAGAAATCGGGTGCGGTCGCGTCATAGCAAGCATATCCTACGATGGCTCCGTCTTTGACGGCAAGAAACATCGTCACCCCGCGGTCCTTGAACGAACAAGCGGCTTCTCCTGCGGCGTACGGCCCCGAATGCCGTTTCACCCAATCGATGACATGAAGTCTGTCGGGGGGAAAAGCCTTTTGGATTTTCACGCCCAAAACATCCATCTTCCTTTGTTCTTCCTCCCATGAAGGGAGGTCATACAGCTTCACCAACATGTCTGAACCCATACTTACTCCAATGTGACGGGCATGCGACCTTGTGTGCCCTCACCCTGATAGATTTCCGCCAAGGCTTTGAAGACTCGCTGGGAGTATTCCCACGCAGCCAAGGTGCATGCAGCCTTCTCCCTGATCCCTTTCTCCAAGTCGTACGGATTGCGAAGACAGGTGACCACGACCGGAATGCCTTGTTCGATAAGCGCGTAGGCCAATGCGAGCTGACCTCGGTAGAGGTGGGCGTTGTACGTGCCCAAGAACACCTGACGACCGTTCACCCGACTCCGTACCATGGCGATATCCTCTTCGGTTGGATCTGCAGGAATGACGATAGCTTCTCCGCCACATCGTTTGGCGAGCGAGTGGGGGTAATCATCAACGGCAAGTTTGTCCTGCGCATTGCTGGTGATGAATCCTTCCGGACCGACGAACACGGGAGAAGCGGATAACTTGGGCAGGGTGCCTGAGACGGTAGTGATGGCCTGTTTTGCATACATGTCAAAGGTTTGCACTGCATCAAGAGACATTGGAGCTGTCTTTTTGGTGAAAACCTTTGCTTTGGCATCTGCAATCCGGGAGAGGGATGCCTGCCATTCGGCTTCATCAAACAGACCGTCTCCGTATATTCGGGCTATCTGTTGCGCGGCTTCGGCGGCCAGTTCCGCATGATGGGAGATCATCACTTGGTCGATGCCGGCGAGCAACGCACGGACCGTTCCCTGTATCGTTCCGAAATACTTCGCGATGGCCTGCATCTCCATGCAATCGGAAAAAACCAGGCCGTTGAACCCCATCTCCTTCCGGAGCAGATCCGTGATGATGCGTCTGCTCATTGTGCAGGGATATGCCTCCGGTTCCCATGCGGGAAAGAGCACATGGCTGGACATGATGGACGGGACGCCGGCTTCGATGGCTTTGCGAAACGGCAACAGCTGGCCTTGGAGTTGCTCCTTTGTCTTGTCCACTTTGGGCAGGGCCAAGTGGGAATCGATCGAGGTGTCGCCATGGCCGGGGAAATGCTTGCCGCAACAGAGGACTCCGCCTTCCAGATAGCCCTTGATGGCTTGGCGGGAAAAACGCACCACCTCGTTCGGGTCATCACCATAGCTTCGAATCCCTATAACGGGGTTTTCCCTGTTGGAATTCACATCCAGATCCGGCGCAAGATTTACGTTGATGCCCAGTTGGCGCAGTTCTTTCGCCGTCTCAAACGCACAGGTGTATACGGCCTGTTCGTCACCCAAGGCTGCCAGAGCCATCGCACCCGGGGCGATGGCGGAGCCGATGGGAAGACGGGAAACCATCCCGCCTTCCTGGTCGATCATGATCCACGGATGCGTTTCTGTCTCATGGAAGACCAGCTCGTCTGCCTGAGCGCACAAAGCGGTTATCTGTTCCCTGTCTTTCAGGTTGCGGGAGAAGAGAATCACATTCCCGATTTTCCAGCGCTTGACGACTTCCTTGAAGGAATCATCCAACGATGTGCCGGCAAAGCCCGTGACGAGCCTTTGCCCGATTTGCCAGACAAGCGTTTCATCATGCATACAACCATACCTCCCGGTGCGTTTCCTGAAATTCCCGGCCTTCTTCTTCCCAACGCTTTGCCACCTCGTCTGGGTGGTCAAACACTGCTGTGGCGTCTGTGGCGCCCATCAATCGGCTCAGCGGGTTTGGCGCTCCTTCTTTTCTTGGCGGCAAGACGGCGAATTCCTTGTGGTGGGCGGCAACCCACCATAGCGTGTACAGTGCGGCCGGTATGGGGTTCGCGTGCCAGTCCGTCGCGACCACAAAGACTCCGTTGCAGGGTTGTCCCGCATATTTGCCTGCTTCCGGTTGGAAATATTTCGGAACGAACGCCATACCTGGGAAGGCTTTCCCGTTGAGGAAACGGCACAAGCCGACATTGTCCAGATATGGTGCGCCAAACAGTTCGAAGGGCGTGGTCGTCCCCCTGCCTTCGGAAAGGTTGGTGCCTTCCAACAGACAGAAACCGGCATAGCTGAGGGCAGAATCGAATGATCCGATCGCAGGACTGGTGGGTATCCATCTTCTGCCAATTTCAGGCCACAGCATCTTCCTGTTCCAGCCTTCCAGACCGATGACGGTGAGATCCGCTTTTTTCTCCTGACCCTCGTTGAAGAGAAGGGCGAGTTCCCCGCTGCTCAGACCGTACCGTACCGGTAACGCGCCAGGTCCCACAAAGCTCCAGTCTTCCTTGGGAAGCGGGCTACCGTATACCATCCCGCCAAGAGGGTCGGGTCGGTCCAGGACGATGACCGGCAAGGCCTGTGCGGCGGCATCTTCCAGAATGCGTTTCAAGGTGGCGATGTAGGTGTAGAATCGGAGACCCACATCCTGAACGTCAAACAGCAGGATGTCGATGGCCTTGGTGATGTCACCGGGCAGGTGTGTGTCTTCACCCTGATACAGGCTGTAGGTGGAAATACCGGTGACGGGATCTTTGGAATCCCCCACACAGACGCCATGGGACAACTCTCCGCGTACACCGTGCTCCGGGCCGAACAAAGCGGTCAGATCACACTGTTCCTTGACGAAGGTGATGCCATCATCTCTGCCACAAAACAACGAGGCCGGAATGCTTGCCAGACCGACTCGTTTGCCATTGACCAAAGGCACCCAAGCCTCGGTGCGTTCAAGCCCCATGCGGATCATGTTTTGATTGACTCCTCTGTACTACAGGATATGGTGGTTTGTCCGTTCTGTAAATCTTCTTTACCAGGGAAAGAGGGTTTATCCTTGCAGGTGTTTTGCAAGCGTCTTGTACAAGACATCCGGTTCTATCGGCTTTGCGATATGACCGTTCATGCCTGCCTCTTGCGCTTTCTTGACATCATCGGAGAAGGCATCTGCCGTCATTGCGATGATGGGGATCGTTTTGGCATCCTCCCTTGCAAGGGATCGTATCTCTTGTGTCGCCGCATATCCGTCCATGATAGGCATGCGTATGTCCATGAGGATGGCGTCATAGAAGTGTGGGGCAGAGCGTTTGAACAGTTCTGTTCCTGTCTCTCCGTTGTCCGCCGTTTCCACGATCATGCCTTTGCGTTGCAGGAGCGAGACTGCAATGATCTGGTTAAGCGGATGGTCTTCAAACAGGAGGATGTGCTTTCCCGACAGACAGGAGATGTCCGCTTTGGCGCTCGCGGGGATTGGGGACTGCGAGGAGGTTTCCGCTTCGGCCGCATATGCGACGGCCACATTCAGGATGAAGGTGGAACCTTTGCCCAAAACGCTTTTCACCCGAATGGTCCCACCCATCACGTCGACAAGACGTTTGACGATGGACAGTCCCAAACCGGTTCCCTGGGTTTCCGGTTGGTTGGAAAGCCGTTCTTGGGTGAACGGCTGGAAGAGCACTTTCTGAAATTCCGGGCTCATGCCGATGCCGGTGTCGCTGATGGAGATTTCCATGGCGAGTTTGTTGTCGTTTGTCAGGTTCTCCTTCAGCGTAAAGGTGACAGTTCCGCCTTCCGGAGTGTATTTCACCGCATTGGAGAAGAGGTTGAAGAGGATTTGGTTCGTCCTGAGTTCGTCCATCAGAGGCACGATCCCGGGGATTTGGTCGTTGCCGATGACCAGCTTCAGATTCTTTTCCCGGCACAGCGGTCCGATGACCGCATCGATGTAGTTGAGGAAATCCTTCGGGCGATACGGTTCCGGATGAAGTTCGATCTTTCCGCTCTCGGCTTTGGACATGTCCAGAATGTCGTTGATCAACGAGAGCAGGAATTTGGAAGAGGTGGAGATGTTGTGGAGATCCTCCATCGCTTCCTTGGGAAGGTCCATGTTTTCCATCAGATAGGTCATGCCGATGATGCCGTTCAGGGGAGTGCGGATGTCATGGCTCATGCGTGAAAGGAATTCGCTTTTGGCTTTGTTCGCTTTTTCCGCTTCCTCCAGCGCTGCGTTCAGCCGCGCTATCTGTTCCTGTTCCTTCTGATAGGCTTCGGTGACATCCGTTTGGATGATCAGGATTTCACGTTCTTCCTCATCAAGCCATCCGAAACGTATCTGTTTCCTTCTGGTGGTTTCCCCCTGGATGAAGGTGTAGGTGAACGTGTAGTCCGTTTGTTTCTTGAGGATTTCCGCCAGTTTCGGGAGGTCTGTCGCCTCAAGAAACGCCTGTCGTTCTTCCGAGGAGACATACTCCTCGGCCAGCAGATCCCTGACGATAGGGTAGGAAACCTGCTTGCCTTTGGGGATGTCCCTTGATTCCCAAGAACCGTTATAGGCTTCGAAGGTTTTGGTGGTCATTTCCGCGAGTCCGACATAGTCACAGTCCTTGCTGTACAATCGTTGGAGGATCTTTTCGTTCTTTTTCTGACGGGTGACATCCTTCGAGTAGGTGATGCCTTCGACATCCCCTGTGTCGGGGTTCTGCATCATGTAGAGGGTGGAGTGTATCCACATGATACCCCCGCTTGATGTATGGACAGGATACTCTCGCTGGATTTGTTTCTGTCCGTCCCTATACATTTGCAGCAGATGCTGGCAGGTATAATCCTTGAGGATGCCTGCCTTGATGGTTTCATTGGCTGCGGTTTGGGCTGTGGCGGCGAAATGTTCGTCCGCTGTGGCTTTCTCCAGGCCTTTCACCACCGAGGTATAGGGGCTGTAACCGCTGATATAGGTGTTTTTGGACAGGTTGAGCTGGAAACTGCCGACGACATCCAGAAGATTTCCTGTGAGTTGGTTCCGGAGCCGGTGATAATCCTCTTCCTGTTGTTTCTGATTGGTGATGTTCCTGCCGATTCCATATGCCTTGATGGTTTTCCCCTGAGCGTCAAAGACCGTCGTATACGAGATGTGCTCGCATCGTGGCTCAACGCCTGGTTTCAGCTTGTACCATACCTCGCAGGATGCGGTGGGTTCTCCCCTCTCCACCTTCCGGTACATTTCCAGAAACGGTTCATGATAGGCGTCATCAATAAAGGGAAGCAATGCCTGGGGTGCGTTTTCGATGATCTTCGGCAATCCGAACTTCCGGTAGTCGTACTTGGTGAACTCATTCTCCGCCATGATGATGCGATGGGCAGGGATGTCATATTCCCAGACAACGAGCTTTGAGTCTTCCACTGCGGATTCGTACATCCTGCGCGCTTCGTCTCTTGTTTCCTCTGCCCGTTTCAGGCCATCGAGCCCGACGAACGACGCGTAATAATACTGGACGCCGGATTCTTCATACGCCTTTCTGAATTGGTTGTCCACCCAATGGCTGCTTCCGTCTTCGCCATCGACACGATAGGTCGCCCGCCCTTGTTCCTTTTCCCCGTTTTTGACTTTCTGGAACTCATCAAGGAATACGTGCCGGTCATTTGCTTCAAGCCAATCGACAGGGTCGTCTCCCCGGGCCGCCCAAAAAGCACGGCTGCCGTGGTGCAGACTGTAGAAACCGTCGTTGGTGTATACCATATGGATTTTCCCGTTTTTTTCCGAAAAGACCGCGACTCCTCCGGGAATGTTGCCAAGCATCGCTTCCATGACTTTCTTGTCGGATTCCAGTTGCTTCTGGGTACTGAGCAACGTGTCGATATCGTAGTAGGAGGCATAAAACCGTTCTGTATTTTCAGTGAGCGGCTCGTGATTGGCGTTGATGCCGATCCAAAGGTATGTTCCGTTTCCCGTAAAGACACGGAAGCGGAAATGGAAAAGACGTTTCTCCCGGATGGAAGCCATGACTTCCTCGATGAGAGGTTTGCGGTCGTCAGGATGGATGGCGTCAGTTGTTTTTTTCCCGAAAAAACGGGTGCGTTCGCATCTTTTGGTGCCGATCATCTGATAATACCCTTCGTTAAGGTACTGCATGTCGATCGTTGTCCCTGTCACGTCGAAAACCCCGATGCCGGTGGGAAGGTGTTCGAGCAAAACCGTTCCGAAGCAGTTTTTGTCCATTTTGTGCTCCTGTTGTCCTTGCCTTGAGATAGTCTTTGCACCTTGGACGGCAGTCCGAGAAGATGGCGTCATTTCCTGACAGTTTCCCATTTCATGTCCAACAATATTCCAAGTTGTAGGGAAAATCAATGTGAAAAAGGGATAAAACGCAGGGAGATCCCTCCGACATCTTCTAGAAAATGCAGATGAAGTATGCTAGCATGTCGCAGAGGATGCATCCCTGTTGCGTATTGCTATCTGCAACGAACAACTGCAAGAACGCATCCATACAAAGAATATGTGCAATGCAATGGTCTGGATGCTTGCGTTATGGTTTTCTCCCATCCTGATGTATTGCTCACGGCAGGTGAAAAAACAACCTTCCACATGCAGGAGGCTGGTGGTGTCCGAATCATCCGAGGCCAGATGGGTCCGACAAGCATTGACTGGGAAGATCATCGATTGACGAGTAAAGGAGCGCTCTATGAGAAAAGCCCATTGGATTCGCGTGGTATCGTGGTTCATGATGGCCTGCAGCCTGCTGTTGGCATCTTGCGCGATGACGTCAACCTCCTCCAGCCTGAGCGCTTCGCAGGCTGCCCAGATCAACAAGGCAGGGAATTTGTTGGCAAAACACACGACCGTCACCTATGCCCAGCTTGACTTTATCGGCGGCAACACCACCCACATCACGTTCTTCAAAAATGATGCGGGTGAGGCGACGTATGTGGAGGATGACAATGGGTATGCTGCCTACTGTACGGATCTGTTCGGGTTTGTCCGGGAAAACGGAGAATCGGCATACCATATCGATTGCGGTGGGGACACGTCTGTCAGCGGATATCTGCTCATGGCTCAGGGAAGCGAGTTTGTTTCCTGCGTCATTCTGGGAAACGGGACCATCCTCGGAGAGATGACAGCCGATATTGATGCCTCGTATGCCGCGGCTTTGTCTTCTTGGTCGGTGACTACCAAGGACAAGATGCTGACCACTGTGGTGTTCGCTTCCGATGACTATCGTGTCCTTTCTCTTGATTTCACCATTTTGCATGCTGATGGAACGAAACTGAAGATTGCCTCAGGCGTGCTCTTGTACGACAAACCCGTGCAGTATCCGGATGCGGTTTCCGCTTGGTATCTCGCCAAAGAGAAAGTGGCCGTCACCGTGACCTACCCTGATGGCACGAAAGGCAAGGCACTCATTCCGAAAGGGGAGCGGTTCACGTGGAATTGTGCGGAAGGATACGCGTTGTATCTTGACGCGAACGGAACCAATCCGGTCGGAGAGACATCTGAGGCTGTAAGCAGTGATCTTACGGTGTATTGCCTGCAAAAGAAATAGGAATGGCTTGCCGTACAAAGCACGGTGAATACGAATAGGCTTGAAGAAGCAACGAATGAAACAACCCAACATCCTTATCAGGTGAAACAGGTCCCGTGCGCTTTGTCGGATGTGGTGGCGGAAGAGAACGATGGTCACGATATATACGATACAGACAGGTTTCACGCTGGTATCCCCGGCCGTTCCTGACAGGCAGGCCCGAGCGGGGAGATTCGCATATGCGGGGGTGTTCCAAAGACGTTCGGAGCGCATACGGGTTCCGGTAAAAGCCTTTCTGGTCAAAGTGGGGGAGCGGAAGGTGCTCGTCGATACGGGATGGAGCGGGAAATGCGTCACTGCTCCGATACGGCATATGGGGTTCGGATTGTGGTTTGCCAGTGAGCCTGTCCTGGAAGACCATGAGTCCGCCGTGAGGCAGCTGGAAGCTTTGGGCGTCAGCCCGGCGGATTTGGATGCGGTCGTCCTCACCCATCTTGATTGCGATCATGCCAGCGGTTTGTGCGATTTGAAGGATGCGACGCACGTTTTTGTGTCGGAAGAAGAGTTGTCGCAGGCGGAAAAACCCAATATGCGTTATCACAAGACGTTCTGGAAAGGTGTCCATCTGGAGAGCTTGGCGATGAAAAACGACCCGTCCGCCCCATTCGGCGCTTCCTGTGACCTGTTTGGTGACGGCTGTGTTGAAGTTGTATCCACTCCGGGACACACTGCGGGTTCCGTGGCTGTGGTGGTGAAAGGTTGCGGCAAGTTTGCAGTCTTGTGCGGTGACGATGGTTACAACGCGCATTCGTGGGATGCTTTGGCGCTTCCTGGCCCATCGTATGATGACGCTTCGCTCACGAAGACCCTCGCATGGGTCAAAAGCATGCGTGATGATCCCCGATGTGTGGGTGTCTATGCCGCACATGACACCGAAATGCCGGTCACTCCTGTTTCCTTCCCGTGAGGAGATTTTGCGATTGACAATCTTTTTGCCGTCACCTACCATGAAACCATGGATGACCATTCGAAGGATTGCGGATTACTCATCAAACGTATTTCTGATGCCTTGTATCGGAATGCGAACAATGATTTGAAGGACATCGGATTGACCATTTCCCAAGTCAGGGTTTTGGAATTCATCGGGGCGAATGAGGGAGGAAACGTGACCCTCAAATCCATCGGCAGCCAATTTTCCATAGCCCAACCCACCGTGACGGGCATCGTCAAACGTCTGGGAACCAAAGGACTTGTTTCCGTTTTCAAGGACGAGAACCAACCCCGGGTGAAACGCATCAGTCTGACTCCGAAGGGATGGCAGTTCCATAATCAGGGTAACCGCCACAGGGGAAACGTGGAGGAAAACATCCTTTCCCCTCTTTCGGAAGAGGAACGCCGGGTATTCCGGGACCTGCTTGAAAAAGTCGATGCGCATCTGAATGGATGATTGTTGCGCGATGAAGGGGGCTCTGCTTCCCCTGTTGAGAAGAAAAATGCGGTTTCCCGCATTGATTGAACGGGGCGCCGAAGTACTGATGGGGGTTCTGTCCGAAGGGTGATGATGATTGACAATCCCAGCTGAAATGGTATCCTTTCCCAATGACGAATCCACGGGATATGGTATGGATTGCTGTTCATAGCGTTTTACTCATGTAATAAATATAAGAATATATCGTTTTCAGGAAATATGTGTTGTCAATCTCATTCCGAAAACATTTTTTTCAGTTCAGCTCACTACTATTTTGATAATCGATGGCAGAGAAATGGAACTTACGCGCGCACAGTTGGAATTCATAGAGAAGGTGACACCGGGAAACGTGGCATTATATCGGGTGAAGGGCGGAAACGTCGAATCCCTGTATTTCTCGGACGGACTTCCTTCGCTGAACGGCATGACCCGTGTGGAATACGAACAAATTACCCAAAAAAACGCGGCAGACATCGTTTTGCAAGAAGATATCCCTGGATTGATGGAGTTTGTCTCCCAATGTGTCCGGACATCAAAACCCATGGAGTATTATTACCGGGTCCACCACAAGTCACACGGATTTGACTGGGTGCATGCGAATGTCCGTCTCTGCGGTACGATGGGAGGTTGCCCTGTCCTGTTGGTGTTGTATGCGAACGCGTCTGTGGAATCGGACATTTACCAGAAGATCATCAACCACACGAATGCATCAATTTACGTCATCGATCGCCACAGTTATGAGATCCTGTATGCCAATGAAGTCGCGAGACGGAACCGGTTGAAGGAACTGGGGAAGGATGGTTGTTTCCGGTGCTTCGCGTTCCTCAGGGGAAAAGCCAGCCCGTGTGAGGATTGCATCATGAACAGCGCTCCGTCCGGACAATCGGTCAGTTGCGAGCGGTTTGATGCGAACCATGAGGTTTGGGAGAACATTACCGGAGTATCCATCAATTGGTGCGGACATGATGCTTTCGTGCAGTTCATCATGGATATTTCGAAACAGAAAGAACTTCAGAGAAAGTTGGAGAATTCCCAGGAACGGTTTGAGTTGGCCGTGGAAAGCGCTTCCATGGGAGTGTGGGAATACCATTTCAAGACCCATGAGATCACCAGTCCAAGCCATAGTTTCAAGAAATTCGGAATTCCTGATGTCGTGCCCAATGTTCCTCAGTCCATTCTCCCGATGTTGCCTCCGGAAGAACAGACGAAACTGCTTGCGTTGTTCTCCCGGATGGAACAAGGGGAAACCCGGGTTTCGGATGATTTCTGGATGCGCTGGAATCCTCAGTTGCCATTGCGTTGCGAACGGACCATCTATACGGTCAAAAAGGATGCGCAGGGCAATCCGGATGTGGCTTACGGCATTGGGATCAATGTCACTACGGAAAAGCAGGCTCAGGCGCATTTCAATGAATCCATCCAGTCTCTGCTCACCGTTAATCCCGAAGCCCTTTGCATCTTCCATCTGAATCTGACCCAAAACACCTGTATCCAGAACCTTGGCAAATCCCGATTCATTGTGGACACACTCAGGGCCGATACCGCCGATGAGGTTTTTGCCCATATCCTTTCGCTGGTGAAAACGAAAGAAGACCTGGAACCCTGTTTCGCAAGGTTCAATCGGGCGCAGATGCTCGCTTGTCATGACGCAGGTGAGGAAGCATTTACCCAGGATTACCGGAGATTGGATGAGAACGGAGAACTCATATGGGTGAGGACCTATTGCAACATGCTCCGTAATCCAGCCACAGGGGATTTGGAATGCATCCTCTATTCTGTGGATATTTCTGAAGAGAAACAAAAGGACGAGGTGTTCCAGCTGCTTACGGAACATGTTTATGACTTCATAGCGGTTATCAGGCTTCAGACAGACCGGATTGAGGCCATCCAGGTGGGGGCTCGTATGCCGGTCCGGTATCACGAGTTGTTTTCGTTTCCCGAAAGAGCCTGCAGATATACCGATTTTGTCGGGAAAGACACATCCGCATGGCCGGATGGGGAAGACCGGAAGCGGTATGGGGATTGGTGTTCCCCCGAGCACATGCGCGCCCTGTTGGACCGTGACGCACGCGTGGAATTCACCATCCGTTTTGCGGAAACGGCAGACCTTTTCCGCAAATACCAATATTTCTATCTTGACAAACCTTCCGGCAAAGTCCTGATGACCGAATATGATGACACGGAACAGGTCTTGATGCAACGCAGGGAAGTGAATCTCGCCAAAGCGGAAACACAACGGATCAGGGATGTCATGGATTCAATCTCCACAGGCATCTGTGTCCTGGTGATGCCCGATCCCGATCATCTTTCCATACGTTACACAAACAAGACCATGTATCGGATGCTTGGGTTTGCCGTTGAGCCGGATCAGCTGACGGAAGCGGACAACCAATCCATCAGGGACTATTTCGCCGACGCTTTCAGCGGAGTGCACCCGGATGATAAGCAACGGGTACGGGATGTCTGCCGGGAAAATTTCAATTCGGCGCAGTTCGTGGTCAACAGATATCGGCTTCTTGGTGCGGGCGGGACTTGGCATTGGGTCACGCAGACAACCATTTTCCGGGAAACGTCCGGAGGCAGCCATGTGTTCTATGCGACGTATCGTGATGTTACGGGCGAGTTGCAGCTTGAGGAGAAAGTCAACGAGCAGATAAAAACGGAGCAGGAATTGCGGAAAAAAGCGGATGTGGCCAATGCCGCGAAGACAGAATTCCTGTCACGCATGAGTCATGACATGCGCACCCCTCTTAATGGCATAATGGGGATGACACGCATCGCTTTTGAACAGAAAAACCCGTTGGCGACCATCGATTGCCTTGTGAAGATAGACACTTCCTCCCACTTCATGCTGGGATTGGTCAACGACGTGCTGGACATGGCAAAGGCGGAAAGCAACAAGATGGAGCTTCATCCTGAACCGTATGACATGCATCGTTTCCTCACCTATGTGGATGCGGTCATCCGTCCCTTGTGCCGGGAGAAAGGGCAACATCTGCTGGTCTCCTGCCATTTCCTTCCGGATTATGTCCCCGTGGTGGATATGTTGCGTTTCAACCAGATCTGTTTCAATCTGCTTTCCAACGCCACCAAGTTCACGCCGGAAGGCGGTGCGATCAACTTGTGTGTCGAGACTCATCTCAACCCAGATGGTACATATGCGATGGATTTGGAAATCAGTGACAATGGCATAGGCATGTCTGAGGAATTCCAGCAAGCGATGTTTGCTCCGTTCACCCAGGAAAACAGGGATGACGCTTCGTTGTATCGTGGCAGCGGGCTCGGACTGGCCATCGTGAAAAAAATCGTCGATCTGATGGGCGGAAGGATCAAGGTGGACAGCCATATCGGAACCGGCACGACGTTCCGCATCAGTCTTGTTTTTGATTGTGTTCCCCAGAACGCCATGTCCAAATCGTTGTCGGCCTCTTCCTCAGACCGGTATGGGCGTTTGGCGGGAAAGCACATTCTCTTGTGCGAGGATCATCCGCTCAACCAAGAGATCGCCAAAGCGATGCTCGTGAAAAAGGGGATGATTGTGGAAGTAGCGGATAACGGACAGATTGGAATGGAACTGTTCAGGCAATCCGCCGTGGGGTTCTATCATGCGATCCTTATGGATATCCGGATGCCTGTGATGGATGGATATGAAGCTACGAAAGCGATACGTGCTCTTGAGCGTCCCGATGCAAAACTGGTACCGATTATCGCCATGACTGCCGATGCGTTTGCGGACGACAAGGAAAAATGCAAAGCAGCGGGGATGAACGGTCATGTTTCCAAACCGGTTGAACCTGAGGTCCTTTATGCGGCTCTTGACCAAGACTATCCTCAGCAGGAAAGAGCCTGATGCGTCAACTCTGGTGGTTTTTCATGCGGTATAACTGCTCATCAGCTTGCCGTATCACTTCGTTGATGTCCTCATTTTGCTTGCGTACGCCGATACCCCAGGAAACTGAGGGGAACTTCTCATCGGATTTCCTTTTGGCTTGAAGCAGAGCACTGAACTCCGACAAGACATTGTCGTATCCTTCTTTGTTTTTGAATAACAGACAGAATTCGTCTCCGCCGATACGATAGCAGGCGCCTTCCTGTTTTTCAGCACAGAAAAGCAACATATGGGCGACATGCTTCAGGCAGATATCACCATACAGGTGCCCGTATTGGTCGTTGATGCTTTTGAAATTGTTGATATCCAGGAAAACCACCACCTTCGCCTGTTCCAACACGTTTTGGTAAGAAGCCCGATTGTGCGCCTCGGTCAATGGGTCGTAGGTGTTTTGGATGCTGATGATGAACAAATATCCGAGGAGCATGATGAACGTGACGCAGCACCATGTAGCATGGATTTGAGGCAGGAGCATTTGTATGCTGGTGCCGACAACCAGGAAAAACAAGGTTCCGAACGAAAACCGTTTCGGCACATCGAAGAAAACCTTTTGGGCTTTGAACGTCATGATGATCACCAGACAGATGCCCCAAAGGTAACTGAAGGTAAACACCCAAAAAAACGGTCCGCGGTGGTAGGGGTCAAGGGAAAAGAGCCATCCGGTGAGAGGGGAAGTCATGGAAATGATCATGTTGATGAGGGCCGGTATCCAAACGATGTCGCGGTACCCTTTGTCCATTTTGCCCGTGACAAAGCATACGGGAATCAGCGGAGTCGTGGCGAAACCGATGGTATTGTTCCATGCGTTGTCGCCGAAAAGCAGGACGGTGATCTCGGCGAGGATGGAGATGCAGGCGAAAACGATGGATGCAAGGAAATGGGAACGGAATGTCTTTGAAAGTACATGGTTTCCCGTAACCAGTATTCCAAGAAATATAATGACAAAAAAGGAAAGGCCATCGATTGCCAACCAATTTTGCATAATGACATCCATTATTAGTCTCCTAATGTTACCCAATCATATCATAAGCGAAAGTGCCGGAAAATACCAAATACGCTGGTTTTGCAGGAAAGTTGGCCTTTCAACCCTTCCCATGCATCACCGGAATCCCTTGCACAGCCTTATGAGGTTCGGTATTGTGTAAAATGGATGAGGTGATGGCGTGAACAGCGAAATGCTCTGGTGGACGGTTCTGGTGACGTTTGTGTCCGGTGTCGGCGGTACGGGTCTGGGTGGTGTAGTGAGCGCCATGATCAGGAAAAACTCTGACAAAACGGTCAGCTTGTTGTTGAGTTTTGCGGCAGGGATCATGCTTGCGGTAGTCTGTTTCGATATGGTGTTGTCCGCTTTGCGGCCTGATGAAAGCACCAAAGTCTCACTTCCCATCGTTCTGATCGGCATCTGTGTCGGATATGCCATCGTGGCGCTGTTGAACTATGTCATCGACCAGCAGACCAACCCGGAGATCAAGCACATCGGCAAAGACCATCCGAAGACCGCTGACGACTTGGATGAGTTGATCCACAGCAATCACCTGCAGAAGCATATGGCTGAGTCCAGCAATTTGTTCACGGCTGGACTCATCATGGCTGTAGCCATCGCCCTCCACAACATCCCTGAGGGTATGGTCATCGGCGCCATGTATGTCGGGGTCGATTACACCAAAATCGTTTCAAGCAGCGGTTTCGTCATGGCGGTTGTCATCGGACTGCATAATATTCCGGAAGGTATGGCCATCGCGGTTCCGCTTATTGCCGGAGGAATGAAACGGAAAAAAGCCATCCTGCTCACCGCTTTGAGCGGTTTCCCTACCGTCTTGGGGGGCATACTCGGTTTCTGGGTCGGTTCCCTTGGTCCGGTGATGAATGCCCTTGCATTGAGTTTTGCCAGTGGAGCCATGTTGTATGTGGTCTTCGGCGAATTGCTCCCGGAATCCTACCTGATGTGGAAGTCCAAAGCTCCCGCCATCGGGGTGATGATCGGACTCTGTTTAGGCATGATGTTGATCTTGTAGTCAGGTGTTTTTCTTCAGCATCCGTGGCGCTTCGATGGTATTGGTTATCGCATGATGCCCGTCGAAGGTCACCAGCAACCCGCAGTTGCCCATGTCTCCTGCTCCGACGAAATTCCTTCCTCCGCAGGAAAGCCATGCGAAATCATCCTGACGTTTGAGATACAGTCCGTCGATGTGTTTCATCTGCATGAAGGAACGGATCCTCTGTAGTTTGATCGTTAATTCTTGTTTTCTGTCCATACTGCATCCTCCTGTCGGACATCATATCATCATTATCCGGCCATTGCTTGGAAATAACGACGCAGAATCCCAAAAATGGATGGCGTCCTTTCATCGATGATGATAGTATGAAAAGGTTGGTATGCCTTTTCTGATGATGGGGGAACGATATGGAAAGTGATGATAGCAAACGGTTGTTGTCTGACGCTTTGTCGAGCCTGATGTTCAACACTGACGATTATCTGTTTGTCAAAGACATGAACTTGGTTTATCGGTCGTGTTCTGTGGCATTCGCCCACATGGCGGGAAAATCCTCCCAACAAGAAATTTTAGGCAAAACCGACTATGACTTTTTCGACTATGGGCTTGCGGAGAAATATCGTAAGGATGATGCCGAATTGCTCAAAAGCGGAAAACCGATCATCGGCATGCTGGAGCGCATTCCTGACAAAAACGGAAAGGCGCAGTGGACCAAGACGTGGAAATATCCCATTTATGACGCCGGTGGGGTCTTGGTCGGAATGTATGGCGTAGGACGTGATGTTTCCTTGGAGATGGAACTCCAGTCTGAAGCGAAATATGCGCGCAGATACATCGATCTGATCACGCACATCCCCGGGGGTGTGGCGATACTTCACCAACAGGATGGAGTGTTTTTCTTGGATTATGCGAATGAAGGATATTTCAGCACCCATCACATGAGCCGTGCGTATGGGGAACGATTCATGGGGCCGAATGTCATCACAGTGGTTGTTCCCGGAGACAGGGAACGTATCATGGAAGTATACGAGGATGTCTGCAAATGCAGGCTTGCCCAAGGTGATGTGGTATACCGGACAATTGGGGAGGATGGCGCGATACATTGGATCGGCATCCAGTTTTGCCATGCATACCAAGATGGCGGGATAACCTATTTCTATGCTTCATTTTCCTGTTATGACGAACAGAAACGGACAGAGGAGGCATTGCTTGACAGCCAACGTGAACTCAAAGATGCCATCAGTAACTCTGATGTCCAGTATTTTACCTATTATCCTGCTTCGCATTCCTTGGAGATCACCATGCTGAACAAACGGTATGGTGCGGTTCCGTTCCCTTTGGAACAGTATCCTGACCGTTTCGTCGCTTTTGCCGATTTGTCATCTGTTGACCGTTCGGCGTACCTGAAGATGGTCGCAATGATTGACTCGGGGGCTGAGACCGCATCCTGCATCATCAATCCGGAATATCATGGCATACGGTATTGGGAGAAAGTGACCATGTCTTCCCTGAAAGATGAGCAGGGGAGTATCCGTAAGGTATTGTGCAGCGCCGTTGACATCACTGAGCGGAAAAAAGCGGAGGAACGTCTGCGGACGGAGAAAGTCCGTTTGAAAACCATGGAAGGAAACGTCTTCGAAGCTTTTTCCTTCAACCTCACCAAGAATTCCCAACCCACGATCCAGACCTTTGACGACGGCCTGTTCCAAGGAAAAGTCAGTGACGCCGTGGCTCATCAGGCTCTGGAGCTTGTCCCTGCATTGGAGCACACCAACAGCCAGACACGGGACATCCTTCTTAGGGCGGCGTCCCGGATCCCCGACGAGAAGGAACGTGAACGTTTCATCATCACGTGTAGCGGCAATGGGGTCAGAAACGCGATGAAGGAGGGAAGATACACCTCGGAAATACGCTATCGGAGGTATATCGGGAAGAAAATCCATTGGGTGGTCTCTCATACAGAGGTGCTTCCCGACCCTGAATCGGGAGATATGATCGCATTTTTCTACACACGCGACATCAATACCGAAGTGGTGGATGAGATGCTCGCCTCGCGGGTCATCGGACTGAGTTATGAAACGGTGTCATATTGTGACCTGCAGACAGATATATTGGTGGTGAAATCGACCAACAATGACATCGATCCACGGTTTAATGGCATCCCGTATGTGAAGGCTGTGGAGGAAGAACTCGAGGCCAACGTCGCCTCTTCCGACAGGGAGACTACCAAGAAAGCCTTCTCGATGGATACTATCCGCAAGGAATTGGAAACGAAGTCCGTGTTCACTTTCTGTTATGCCAAAAGGGATGGAAAAGGAACATGGAAAGAAGACATCTTCTATCTCAATGAATATCATGATGTCGTGGTGTTCCTGCTCTCCGACGTAACAGCTGTTTTGGAGCGGGAACGGAAAAACCAGGAGCAATTGTCCCAAGCTTTGGCCGCCGCGAAACAGGCGAATGCCGCCAAGAGCGAATTCCTTTCGAGGATGAGCCATGACATCCGCACCCCATTGAACGGGATCATCGGTCTGACCTATCTGGCGGCTGAGGAACAAAATCCCCCCAGAACGGCAGATTATCTGAAGAAGATCGATACGTCCTCTCTCTTCCTGCTGGGATTGGTCAACGACATCCTCGACATGACCAAGGCGGAGAGCAACAAGATCACGTTGCATCCGGAGCCATACCCTCTGGAGGAGTTCCATGCATATATGGATGCGGTCATCAAACCATTGTATGAAGGGAAGAACCAACGGTTTGAGTTGAAGACGACATTACTCGAAGGCCGTGTGCCGGTGATGGACAAACTGCGCGTAAACCAAGTGATCTTCAACTTGTTGTCCAATGCGGTGAAGTATACTCCTGAAGGCGGGCTCATCAGCTATACTGTGGTTTTCACCCCGCGAGCGGACTCCGAGGATATGTCCATGCATCTCAGTGTTTCTGACAATGGCATCGGCATGAGCGAAACGTTTCAGAAGGTGTTGTTCCAACCCTTCACACAGGAAGGCCGGAATGACAATTCCGAGCTTCGGGGCTCAGGTCTCGGCCTGGCCATCACCAAGAAATTGGTTGATGTGATGGGCGGTACGATCACGGTGCGGAGCGCGTTAGGCAAGGGAACCACTTTCGAGGTGGATCTCAGGGTCGGGAGTGTGGACGCCCGCTCATTGCGCCCATGCGAAAAGAAAGTCGACAAGACAGACATTGATGCGTTTCTGGGAAAACATGTCCTTCTGTGTGAGGATCACCCGCTGAATCAGGAAATCGCCAAGAGACTCCTTGAACAAAAAGGGATGATTGTCGAAGTCTCCGATAATGGCTGGCAGGCGTTGATGCAGTTCAAGCGTTCAGCGGTTGGGTTCTACGATGTGATATTGATGGATATCCGCATGCCCGTGCTCGACGGATATAATGCGACGAAAGAAATACGTTCGCTTTCCCGTGAGGACGCCAAGACGGTTCCGATTATCGCAATGACGGCAGACGCTTTTGCGGAAGATGTGGAAAAGTGCCGTGAGTGCGGGATGAATGAGCACATCAGCAAGCCCATCGAACCGGTGGATCTGTATAAGAAGCTTGCGGCTTTCATGAAATGAACGTTTTCGCGAGCCTGTCCGGAACTTGGTTCCTGAATCCTTCTTCCGTGTATGAGGGAGGGAATGTTTTTTGCTTTCCTGTGCGTTGTCCGTGGCGGGGAGAACCGTATGGCAGGCATCCGGTCCTGAAATGGTGATGATTTCATCACAGGATCTGCGTCCGGCCCATGCGGAAGGACGCCGTATCCGTTCAGTTGTTTCTGCTTTTGCCGGGTCGCTGCGGATATTTGGATGGTTAGCTTGCGAAAAGGCCGTCGGTGTACCCTTGATGGGGCTGACCACGGACACATCGGCTCTTCTCCTCACGAAAACGGTATATATACAAGAAGACGTAACTGACAAAAAGACCTTTCTTGCTTCATTGACCAGACAATGCTACAATGACAGGACTACCATGAAAAACACATTCGTCAGAAAAGCGATCGGAATAAGCCTGCTGGTCTTCCTGATGGCTCTTCCGCTGTATTCCCTGACGATTAATGTCGGCTTTTTCCCTGATGGGCAATACATGTACAAAACCCCTGACGGCCATTATCGCGGATACGACATCGAGTATCTCAATGAGGTGGCCAAGTACAACGGTTGGGATTATCATTTCGTTGATTTCGCTACATGGGATGAAAACATCCAAGGTTTGGCTGATGGCGTTGTCGACTTGTTGCCTGCAATCATCTACACCCCGGAGCGTGCGGAAAAATTCCTTTTATCGGAACGCGACATGGGAAGTATTTATGTTACGTTGATCGTCAAGTCCACAAACGACGTTTCTTTTGGCGACTATGCCGCGTTCACCGGCAAGACAGTGGGCATTTTGCAGGACTCCGCCGATGGCGCGAGTTTCCGCCAATGGGCGAAAGACCGGCGGATGGAGGTCAACATTGTCGAATACCCCTCGACCAATGACCTCCTTGATGTATTGGACAAGGGCATCGTCGATGCGGTGGCCATCACCAATCTCGGCAGTGTGCCTGGTGTCCGTGTAGTCGCCGAATTCTGTCCGCTGAAGATGTATTTCGCCTTCAACAAAAACTGCGGGGAGCTGAAGAAGGAACTGGACGAGACGATGGCCTCCTTATCCATCATCAATCCGAAGTTCGAGTTCAACTTGGTTCAACGGTACCTTTCCATATCCCTCGGATCCACTCCGATGCTGACCGAGCCTGAAAAAGCGTATGTCGCCGGCAATCCGCTGGTGAACGTCGCGGTTCTTGAGGATGACATGCCTTTCTCTTCGGTCGATGAGGCGGGAAACATACGCGGCATGATACCGGATCTGTTCCGCCATTTTTCGGGTATTTCGGGATTGCAGTTCAAGTTCATCCCCGTCAGGACACGGGAAATCGCATTGAATCTGTTGCGGACCGGTGATATTGATGTCATCGCGCCCATCCTTGATGATTCCTCGATCGCCATTGACCAGGAAATAAACCTGACGAATCCGTTTCTCCATATGTCCGTGGTGCGGATTTCGGAAAAGGGAAATGAAGCAGACGTTCCCAGAATCGCCATACCTGAAGGGGATATCGCGTCGTTGTTCAGCTTGGATGCGGATTCAGGTGCCGCCATTGTCTATCCGTCCCTGACAAAATGTTTCGAAGCCTTGCGGCAAAAGAATGCTGATATCGTCTGTTGCCCGATCACCACGGGAAACTATTGGCTTTCCACCCATCATGCGCAGTCCTATAACATGTCCAGTCTCGCCTCGTATTCCTATGATGTGGCGATCGGGGTGAGGACCAACACGCCGGCACAATTGTTTTCCCTGCTCAATACCTGCGTGCGCTATACCAATGTCGCTGCCATCGATGAGATGCTGGCGCAAAATTCCTTGGTGCGTGATGATACCCTTGCTGCGATGATCGACAAACTCTCCACCAAGACGATCGCCATCATCGTCTTCATCCTCGCCTGCCTGATCATCCTGCTGGTCGCCGCCATCATGGTGCTGGTCAAGCGCAGACAAAATGAGCGGAAAATCGCCCAGGAGAAGGAGGAAGCCAGAAAGCGCGAGGAAATGCTGGAATCGACCCGCAAGGCGAATGTCGCAAAAAGCAGTTTCCTTTCCTCAATCAGTCATGATATGCGCACGCCGCTGAACGGCATCATCGGGTTCATCAATCTCGCTCTGGAGACAAATGACGTGGACCGGATGCGTGACTATCTTGGGAAGATACAGATTTCCAGTACGATTCTTCTGGATCTCATCAACGATACGTTGGAATTGTCAAAGATTGAGAATGGCAAAATGCCCATCAACAAGGAAGCGGTCAGAATCCATGACGTCATCGACCATGTCGCCATTCCGACCAAGGCGGCCTGTGACGCCAAAGGGGTCACGTTCGTGTTGGACAAGACAACCATCCCGGACGAGATCATCATGACTGACCGGGTGAACCTGCAAAAGATTCTCCTCAACCTTTTGGGAAACGCTGTGAAATTCACTCCGAAGGGAGGGACCGTGTCGTTCTCCTTCAGTCGCCTTGATCCGCCGGTTGAAGGACGGAATGCCCGCTTTATGGTCACCGACACAGGAGAGGGGATGAGTGAGGAATTCATCCGCGAAAAGCTCTACCAACCCTTCTGCCAGGAACATAGGGACGAAGGCGACAGCCATGTGGGCAGCGGACTGGGGCTGTCCATCGTCCAACAATTGGTGAATCTGATGGAAGGCCGCATCGAGGTGGAAAGCGAATTGGGGAAAGGGACGTCGTTCACGGTCTTTCTCCATTTTGATTTGGCCAGCGAAGAGCAAAAGTTGCAGAAAAAGGAAGACATTGCCGTCAGTGCGGAGAAGCTGGCTTGCTTGAAAGGACGCCATGTGCTCTTGTGTGAGGACAATAATCTGAACACCGAGATCGCAAAGAACATTCTTGAACGCCAAGGGATGGTGGTGAGTTGTGCAGAAAACGGAAAGATCGCCGTTGACCTGTTTTCCGCATGTCCTCCCCATTCGTTTGATGTGATTCTGATGGATATCCGCATGCCCGTCATGAATGGCTATCAGGCTACGGACGCCATACGGACAATGACTCGTGAGGATGGCAAGAACATTCCCATCCTCGCCATGACCGCTGAATCCATCGATGATGTCATGATAGGGAAACTCAAGGGAGAAATCAGCGGCTATATTTGCAAACCGATCAATCCTCCGGACATGTTCGCCTCCATCATCGAGGTATTGGGGTTGTGACACCCTGAATCATCGTATCGGGACATGCCCTTCCCGTGTTGCTGGCGAAATGACAGAAGAGACACAAGATCCCCCAACAAAAAACCCTCCTGTGAAGGAGGGCTTAGTCGTTTCCACCACGAGTAAGCATAAAACGAAACAACAACTATATAATACAACTGTTTTATGGTTTAGTAAACTGGTATTTTACTTTTTGTCATCAGGCTTGAACCAGAGAAAACAAATCGTTGAACGCCTCAGTCATCGTCGGATGGGTGTAGATCGCGTCACGGAGCGCCATGTAGGGGATGCCCGCATCCATAGCCATCTTGATGAGGTTGATCATTTCGTAGGATTCGGCGCAGAACAGATGCGCGCCAAGAATCTTATCCGTCTTCGCACCGATGATCACCTTGAGTATTCCTGTCGGTTGCCGAAGGACCTGGGCTTTGGGAATCGCAGCTGCGGGAAGCGTAGCCGTCTTGATCTCCAAACCTGCCGCCTTGGCCTCTTCCTCACTCAAACCGATGCGGGAAAGCGGAGGATCGAGGAAAACGGTATACGGGACAGCCCCACGGTTTTTTGTGGTGCGTTTCCCATCCCCGGCGAGCGTAGACGCGATGATCCTGCTGTCATCCAGGGAGATGTACGTGAACTGCAGGGAACCGGCGACATCCCCGATGGCATAGATGCCTTCGACGTTCGTCATCAAATGCTCGTCGGTCATCACCGCTCCGCGTTCGGTCAGTTTCACCCCGGCTTTTTCCAAGGCCAGTTCCTGTACGTTGGGTCTGCGTCCCGTAGCGACGAGGACCGCATCTGCTTCCACCGGCCCTGCCGAGGTTTCGATTACCACACCGCCGGCTTCATCATGTACCTTGGTGATCTTCACCCCTTTCATGACCGTGATGTTCCGCTTGGAGAAGCTGTCCAACACGCTTTGCGCGACGTCCCTGTCTTCTTTCGGGATGAAGGCGTCCCCATCCTGGAGAATCGTCACGCGGGAACCGAAGTTGGCGTAATATGAGGCGAATTCAAGTCCGATGTATCCGCCGCCGATGATGGCGAACCGTTCGGGAAGCTGTTCCTGTTCCATCATGGTTTCGCTGGTGAATACATGCTTGCTTTCCGAAAGTCCCGAAATCGGTGGCAAGACCGGTCTGCTTCCCGTATTGATGAATATCCGTTTCGCCTGGAGTGTTTTCTTGCCGTCAACCAGCACATGTCGGGCATCTTTGAACGAAGCTGTGCCATCGATGACGTCCACTCCCGCCTGGACCAGCTTGTCATGGTTTTTTCCGCGGAGCATGGCGGTGAGGGCGCGTTTTTCCTCAATCGCCTGACGATATCGTTTCGCCTTCTCTTCGAAACTCCCGCCGATGGCTGCGGAGAGCCGTGCGTTTTTCTCAAGGGATTTCGACGGAATGCAGGCAACGTTGATGCACGTGCCGCCATACATCTCCTTTGAAGCTTCGATCAAGGCGACGGTTTCCCCTTTTGCCCTCAGTTTCGCCGCAAGCGTCTTTCCGCCCTTGCCGAAGCCGATGATGATGTCATCATACTGTTTCATGGTCGTACCCCCGTTTTTCCAGATCCGTTTCGATAGTCTTGATGGTTTTTCCCGCAAGCGTACGCATGCATTGTTCATCAAGTTCCTTGGTGATGGCTTGCATTTCCGGCCCCATGCCGGAAGAGATGATGCAGTCCCTGTCGATATCGCCGCTTTCCCACGAGAGGGAGACGCAGTGGATGTGCACAGCCTCCGCGATGTCCCTCAGGGTGATGGAGTCGGCTTTCTTGAGAAGATAATACCCGCCGTCAGCGCCTTCTTTTGAAGCGATCATCCCCGCTGCCGCAAGCGGAGAGAGCACTTTCCTGACTCTCGGGGCTGTGGTGCAGATGTTTTCCGCAAGCACGGTGCTGGTCTGAGGCCTGCCTGTATGGCTGAGGTATACCAGCGCATGGACAGCGACGCACAGGTCACTCTGCATGCTCCACCTCGTAAGGCCAGACGAAGATGCCCCCCAAATCACGGATGTCGCGATAGCCGTTGCCCTCCATGATCTGTTTGGCTCTTGCGCTTCGGTGTCCGGACTGGCAATAGACGATGTAGGTTTTCCCCTTGTCCGGCAACAGTGCGAGATTGCCGGGCATGTCCCCAAGAGGCAGCGTGACCGCGCCTTTGATGTGGGTATTTCTGAATTCGTCCGCTTCCCGTACGTCCAAAAGGACGGCCTTCCCCGTTTCGATGAGTTCTTTCGCTTCTTCAGGTGGTATGTGTGATTGATGAAAAAACATAGTGTTTCTTCCTTTGTTTAACTGTATATATAACAAATACAGTTAATTGTGTCAAGAGTGCTCAGCACTGTAGACGGAAGCGACCCATTTGCCGTACAGTCTCAAAAGAGAGGGGGACAGTGTGGAAGCGTTCATAGTCGCCATCACGTTCATCGCGACCATAGTCGGAGCTATCAGCGGTATCGGCGGGGGGGTCATCATCAAACCGGTGATGGACGCCATCCTGGAATTGCCGGTCGAGACGATCAGTTTCCTTTCCGGCACAACGGTTCTCGCCATGACCACGGTTTCCTTGCTCAGAAAGAGCGACGTGCAGGTGGATAGACGGCGCGGCACGCTCCTGGCCATCGGCGGTGCGATCGGGGGACTGGTGGGCAAATCGCTGTTCTCCTTGGTCAAAGCCAGAGCTTCCTCGAATGCTGTGGTCGGGATGACGCAGAACATCGTCATGGTCATCCTTACCGTCACGGTTTTCCTTTACGTGTTGGAAAAGGCGCGCGTGAAGACCATATCTGTCAGCAATGGACCACTCTGCGTCATCTGTGGCTTGTTCCTCGGCATCCTCAGTTCTTTCCTCGGCATCGGCGGCGGGCCGATCAACATCATGTTCCTGTCGTTGTTCTTTTCCATGGACAGCAAGCATGCGGCCTTGAATTCGTTGTATGTCATTTTCTTCTCCCAGATGGCGAGCCTGCTGGCGAATTTGGCTACGAGGAACATACCAGCATTCTCGTGGCATCTGCTCATCGCCATGATGGCAAGCGGCGTTTGTGGCGCGCTTGTGGGGCGGAAAATCTCCCGAAAGCTGGATAACCGTCAGGTCGATCGTCTGTTCATGACCGTCATGTTGGTCATCATCGGCCTTTCAATTTCCAACGTTGTCCGTTTTGCCATGGCACGTTAAGGCCTCATATGATGTTTGCGCCCATGGCGCGTGCCTGAGTTGGTAGAACGGGCTCTGGGGGACGAGGCGGGAGAGGATTCTGGCAGCTCTGGTTCCTTGGCGCATCCTCCACCACATCTTCATACGCTGATGTCCGTAGAAACGACCGAAAAGCCGGCCGATCCGGATGGCGGAACGGAACGTGTAAAACGAATCGGATGCCTTGTAAAACGCTTTTTGCAATTGCCAGGCGCTCATGTGCATCGGTTGGAATGTGACGCTCATCATGTCGTAGCGCGTCCAGTCTGACGCGTGGATGCGTCCTTGATCATTGAACTGGCGGTAAACCGGGGTCCCGGGGTAGGGAGTGAGGACGGCCGGCTGCAATTGGTACGCATCAATCTCTTTGGCGAACCGCACCGACGCGTCGATGTCCTCAATGGTGTCGTCGTCGATGCCCAGGACGATCGAGGCGATGACGCGTATGCCGTGTTCCCGGCAGGCTTTCGTGGCCGATCGTATGTCTTCCACGCTTTGTCCCTTGTGGATGCTGTCCAACGCCTTCTGATTGAGCGATTCGATGCCCATCAGCACACGGGTGAGGTGAGCTTCCTTGAGCAGGCTGAGAAGTTCCTCGTCTTTTGCCAGGTCAGTCCTCCCGAAGAAGAAGGTTTCGTCGAATTGAAGGTGTTCGCTGATGATGCGCCGCAGGATTTCCTTAGCCCGATCCTTATCCGCAGTGAAATTGTCATCTTCGAAATTCATGTACTTGAACCCCATGTTCTTGTACATGCGTATCTCTTCCAGCACGTTTCCCACACTTCTCGTCCGGTATGGGGCGAACATCCTGCTGGTAGTACAGAACGTACAGCGGAACGGACAACCCCGGCTGGTGATGATGTTGGCCGCTTTGCAGGGTGTTTTCAGGATGGAATAATCGGGAAACGGGACGTCGTCCAGATTCTCACATGGAATGCCGTGGACGATCTTCTCCGTCTTGCGGCCCTCGATGACGTCGAGGATGGTGTTCTCCCCCTCGCCGGTCATCACTTGGTCCGCATGGGAAAGCGCTTCTTCAGGGCAGGCCGTCGCATGCATGCCTCCGATAATGACGCGCGCTTTGGGGTTTTCTTTTTTGATGCGGTCGGCCAACGCATATGCGCGGGGTGCATTGCTTGTCATGATGGTAAAGCAGAACACATCAGCCTGGGGAATCAGACGCTTGTAATCGACATCGCCGTTGAGTTCCTCGTAGACGCTGACGTCATGACCTGCTTTTTTGAGAATGCCGCCCAGGATCAACGGTCCGGTTATGCTGTTCGTTTGCCCATAACTTTTCCCTCCCCATCTGTAGGGTTTCATCCTGCGCATGAAAGGAGCCGGGGTGATCCATATGATTTTCATAGTAGTCGTTCTGCCCTCATGCAAAAAAAATATTTATACAACAATAATAATATCTTTTCTTTTTTACGTGTTCTTACTACATTACGTGTATGTACGGAATCATACGGTAGAGGGGGAATTGTTCGGAAATGGAAGACAGGAGAATCAAAAAAACGAAACAAAGCCTGAAAGACGCGCTTATCCGGTTGTTGGATACGACATCCTTCGAGCACATCAATGTGACCGGACTCTGCAAGGAAGCGAACATCAGCAGAATCACGTTTTATACGTATTACAGCGACAAGTATGAATTTGTTGATGCGATCTTTCAGAGTTTTCTCAGGACGGTCGAGGACGAAATGGGCGTCATCCAGAAAAAAACTAATCCGTCGAATGATCCGGTGCAGGCATACTGCAATTTGATGGATATCCTCTTGGAAGTGTACTTTCAGGACGAGTATGCGTTTTTCAAGCACATCGACACGACGGACAATCCCTACTTGTTTTACTCGTTTTATTGGTTCATGCTGAAGAATATCGAGAGATTCGCCGAAGAAAACTGCAAGGCATTCAAGCCGAAGTTTTCTCTTGAACGGACAAACAGTTTCCTCAGCTATGGACTGTGGGGGTTCATCCACGCCAGCCATGACAAGGGCATCCCGCTCGAGCAAATCCGCGAAGAGGTGAAATGCATCGTCAGGACCATCCTTGCATCAGAGCTTTTCCTTCCCAAGTGACGGCAAATGACACGCTCACGCTCTCCTCTTGTCCTTCGTTTTTGTGCTACTATGGGGATGGGAGTTCAGAAAGATGAATAATTTGGGCGAAAAGGCGTTGGCGTATCATCAGATGGGAGGGGTTCCCGGAAAAGTGACCGTGGTTCCTTCGAAACCGTGCCAGACGGCTGAGGATCTCAGCTTGGCCTATACACCAGGGGTGGCACAGCCGGTTCTTGAGATCGAAAAGGACAAAGACGACGCGTACCGGTACACCGACAAGGGGAATCTTGTCGCCGTCATCTCCAACGGTACGGCGATTTTGGGGCTTGGTGACCGAGGCGCGCTTGCCTCGAAACCGGTCATGGAAGGCAAAGGCGTCTTGTTCAAGCGTTTTGCCGACATCGATGTATTTGACATTGAGGTCGACCAGAAGGATGCGGACAAATTCTGCGAGGCTGTGAAGGCCATCAGCGTTACGTTCGGCGGCATCAACCTTGAGGACATCAAGAGCCCGGAATGCTTCACCATCGAGCGGCGTTTGATCGAGGAATGCGACATCCCTGTTTTCCATGACGACCAGCATGGGACGGCCATCATCGCGACTGCGGGCTTGATGAACGCCTGCGAGATCATCGGGAAAAAACTGAAGGACATCCGCATCGTCGTCAACGGGGCGGGGGCGGCGGGAATCAGTTGCGCCAAGATGTTTGTCGCTGCCGGCGTCGACGAGGAGAATGTCTTGCTGGTGGATTCGCGAGGAGTCATCTATAACGGAAGGGATCACCTGACGCCGGAGAAAGCCCAATTTGCTCATGAGACGAAACTGAGGACCCTTTCCGATGCGATGAAAGGAGCCGATTTCATGATGGGGCTTTCCGTCGCGGATTGCGTCAGCACGGAGATGGTGGCTTCCATGGCGGAAAACCCGGTGATTTTCGCCATGGCCAACCCAAATCCAGAAATCGCATATGAGAAAGCGATGGCTGTCCGCAGTGATTTGATCATGGCGACCGGACGTAGCGATTATCCGAACCAGATCAACAACGTTTTGGGTTTCCCGTTCATTTTCCGGGGCGCTTTGGATGTGCGTGCGAAGCGGATCAGCGAAGGGATGAAAATGGCGGCTTCGAAAGCGCTCGCCCAATTGGCCAAGGAACCTGTTCCCGAAATCGTCAGCAGGGCGTACGAGGGGAAACACTTCTCCTTTGGTCGTGAATACATCGTGCCGAAGCCGTTTGACCCGCGAGTCATCGAATACGAGGCCGTAGCCGTGGCGAAAGCCGCCTGTGAGGAAGGCCTGGCGGGAAAACCCATCACTGATTGGGACGCCTACAGGGAAAGTCTCAGAAAACGGATGGAACATTACTGGAAATGAGCAGATGGCCGCAGGTTACCGCCTGCGGTTTTTTTTGTGGCGATAAACATATGAAATATATGTATAAGATTCCTAAATAGGAGTTATATAAATGAAATCAAATGACCAAGCCAGGATGCTTCAGGCTTTGGCCTTCGAAAAGCAAACCAGAACAAACACACAGACGGCACGCACCTAAAGCGAGGGAACTCTCTCCGACGGAAATGCCCGATGATAACCCGACTGCGTCAACCTCCGAAAAGATCCGTCAACCCGTCCGGATCCCGTTCATCGGGGCATAAGCCTGCATGCAAGAAAACGTATCCTCCTTGCTGAGGGACGGCGGACACGCTTGGCCCTTGCCGGCATCATAGGAAACAGACTGCATACCGTTGATTTTTGGATGCCGCGGATTCAAAGCTGGGGAAAGAAGGACCGCATTTGAGAAAAGGAGAGGGGAAGCTGCAGGCGAACAATTCGTACAATCGTCCGTAATCGATGTTTTGGATAGGGAAGGACTGTTTTTGATTGACATCAAGACGTACTGTTACATCGGTTTTTAAAGTAATACAAATTATCAAGAAATAATAGATTGTGATATGCAGAGGTATCGCCATGCATCTGAACACCTTATAGGAAAACATGACGGAAGGAATGCATCCACAATGGCGGACTTCTGACGGAACCACAGCATAGCCATTCCCGTCGGTTGGCTCTTTTGGCGTGCATGGAAACAGGAGGATGTCTTGTGGACGGCGGCAAACGCGGAATTGACGATAAGGAAACGGAGGATGTCGGATTGATGCAAGACCATCTTGGGCACGAGGTAGGAATTCCACAAGGCAAGAGGAGACCGGTACCGGTGTTTTCTCTTGCGCATATTGGACAGTTCGCGAAGGGGAATCCGCATCGGGTGACGAGCATGGAAACCGCTGCCTGACAATCCAGACGGCACCGGCAAACCAGGTGAAACCAGTGATGGGAAAAAGCTTCCCTTCCTGATTGAAGGCGAAGCGGTAAACGTTGAAGCCACAGGATAAGCGAGAGGGAAAAAATATAGGGATCGCGCAGTTTCCGGGAGGGGACACCGCATGCGATGCGCCTCAAAGGGAAATGACCCGGACGGCTGGCGGGATGTCCCTGGACAGGGGGAATGTTGAATTTGATTTCAAGGGAACCATGGAAAATAGGGATATCCAAGAACAGGGAGGGAAGTCTCCACTGTTTGCATCTTCCCAAACAGTGTCCTCCATTTCCGTTTTCTGGATGAAAAGAAAACACCTGGGAAAAAAGGGAACGCGACGTTGTGACGGACGCATGATCACGATGATGGACGGCTTGTCCGGAGCGCTAAGCCGTTGGAGGTGGGAGCTTTTGAAGCGGCAGGGGAAAAGGGGCGGAAAACACAGGTCATTTGGTTAGGAAGGTACACTGACGAAGGACATGCTTTCCCGAAGTGATGACCTTGCGGCGAAAATGGGGGCTTGCCGGAAAGATGGTTCGTGCTGTGTGGCCGTTTCTCATTGGTAAGGAAATATTACTAATAATGGGGCGATCAGGTTTATCGTCCGTGTACAGAATTGATATATCTAAATATATAAATAAGTTATGTATTGTAATGATAGCTAACAAATAAAAGAAAACGACATATGTTGCCCATACCGTTGGTTTTCTGTACACTTTGGTGGACAGAGGCGCGATGTGAAGGTATTGGTGGGAATGAGCGGGGGCATTGACAGCAGTGTCGCCGCATATCTGTTGAAGAAAGCAGGATATGAAGTCACCGGTGTGACGATGCTGATTTGGAACGGCAGGAAAGATCTTCCAGCCCCCAAACACACGAACAGTTGTTACAATCCGGAAAAGGCGGAGGATATCGCCGCCATCAAGGAAATCGCGGGGAAGATCGGCATCCCCCATGTGACGGTGGACCTTTCCGCCATGTATGAGGATGTCGTCCTCAGGAATTTCCAGGAAGAATACCTGAACGGGCATACGCCCAATCCGTGCATCTGGTGCAACGCGAAGATCAAATTCGGAGCGATGGTCGAATATGCGAGGAAGCAGGGACTGTCCTTTGACAAGTTCGCCACCGGACACTATGCGAAGATCGTGCAGTCGGGTGGACGCTATGCCATAGCCCGTGCGGCGGATGTGAAGAAAGACCAATCGTATTTTCTGTATCGGCTCAGCCAGGAACAGTTGGGATCCATCCTCTATCCTTTGGGGGATATGCTGAAAAGCGAGGTGAGGAAAATCGATGTGGCCCAGTCATTCCACAGCGCGGACCAGGATGAGAGTCAGGATTTTTATGGCGGGGATTATACCGATCTCCTGGACGTGAAGGATGAGAGAGGGGACATCGTCATGAAGGATGGGACGGTTGTCGGGCACCATGAAGGCATCTGGCACTACACGATCGGGCAGAGGAAGGGGCTTGGCGTTTCGGCGCCAAGGCCGCTCTATGTGCTGGAACTGAAGCCGGATAAAAACCAAGTCGTCGTAGGCTATGAGGAAGACACCACCAGCTGCACGGTCAATGCCGGCCAGGTCGCATGGAGCGGCGCCGATCATCTGGAAAATGTCATCCAAGTTCAGGCGAAGATACGCTCGACCGGTTATCCGATGGAAGCGAGCGCATGGGAAAATCCCGATGGTTCCATCACGGCAAAATTTATCACTCCGGTGAAAGCGGTGACGGCAGGCCAGTCTCTGGTGCTGTATCGTGACGATCATATTTTGTGCGGAGGCATCATCACGGCGAGCGTATGATGGTGAGTTGTAAACCTCCGGCATCTGTGATTAAATAAAGCGCAAGAGGTACACAAACATGCGTGTCATCATTCAGAAGGATTATGAGAACCTGAGCCTTTGGGCTGCGAGATACATCGCCAAAACCATCAATGCGTTTGGACCTACGGCGGAAAAACCGTTTGTCCTCGGTTTGCCCACCGGTTCTTCGCCGCTCGGAACATATGCCGAACTCATCAGGTTGAATAAAAGCGGGTACGTATCGTTCAAGAATGTCGTGACTTTCAATATGGATGAGTATGTGGGATTGCCGCCGGAACATCCGCAGAGTTACCACACGTTCATGTATGAGAACTTCTTCAAGAGTGTCGACATCGATCCCGCGAACATCCATATCCTTGACGGCATGGCAAAAGACCTGAAGAAGGAATGCGATGATTATGAAGCAGCCATCAAAGCGTATGGCGGCATCCGTTTGTTCCTGGGTGGTATCGGCGCCGACGGGCACATCGCGTTCAACGAACCGTTCAGTTCCCTTTCTTCCCGCACACGGGTGAAAAGCCTGACGTATGATACGAAAGTGATGAACAGCAGGTTTTTCGGGAATGACATCGCGAAGGTTCCCGACCGCGCCCTTACCGTTGGCGTCGAAACCGTCACGGACAGCAAAGAAGTGATGGTGCTGGTCAACGGACACAACAAGGCCCGTGCGCTCCAGGCGACGGTGGAAGGTGGCGTCAGCCAGGTGTGGACTTGCAGCGCGTTGCAGATGCATAAGAAAGCCATCATCGTCTGTGATGATGCCGCTTGCGGTGAATTGAAGGTGGATACCTACAGATACTTCAAGGATATCGAAGGCCAGAACTTGGACGTCAACAAGCTGCTTGCCCTGTGATAGAGGTATGAACCGGGCCGGAAGGCCCGGCTTTTTGTATCGTGCGTTACCTGAAATGCTTTGGGACAGTGTTGCTCCTTCTGTTGTTCTCGGTCGGACTTCCCGCTAAGGAGATGGTCGAGACGGAGTATTTTCAAATCCTGTACGATTCGGAGAGTGCCGGCACGGCACAGGAATTAGTTTCCTATGCGGACGAAGAATACGAGAAAATCTGTTCCTATCTCGGTATTGAACCTGTCTTGAAGGATATACCTGTAGCTCTTGAACTGAATACAGATGAAGAGAATGCGTTCCAAAGCAACTACCCCTATACCAGGATCCTCGTATATGATCAGCCTTTTCCGCATCTTTCCTATTGGGACGATACGCTGCGTGGTATTTTTTCCCATGAGCTTTTCCATCTCGCATCACTGAACATGAAAAACGGTTTCCTCAAAGCGGTGGATGCCGTTCTGGGAGACACCTACACGCCCATCTATCTGGTCGCTACGAACTCCATTCTGGAAGGTTCTGCGGTGGTCTATGAGAGTTTGGCTGGACAGGGAAGGCTGAACAGCCCAAACCAACAGGCGAAACTGCTGCAGGCGAGACGGGAAGGACGTTTTCCTGCTTCCTATCTTGATGTCACGGGTGTGAGGGATACCAATCCGAGCGGGGACCTGACGTATCTGTTCAGTGGCATGTGGCTGCGGGGTGTCAGGGATCGGTACGGGAAAGAGGCGTACAACAGGTTTCTTGCAGACTGCAATACCATGCTGTTGCCTGTCGATTGGCCGGTATGGTTCCATAAGGAGTTCGGCATCTGGCCTCAACAATCCTGGACGGAATTCAGGGATGGCATACCGGATATTCAGTTGGTGGATGCATGCACACCTTTGCCTGGTCCAGCCGATATTCTGTTTCCGGCGGGAAACGGGCATGTGCTCACGGGAAAATCCACAGGTGGAGAAGTGTATCTGGATGGGAAAAAACTCATATCGGTAAACGGTTTGGCGCAGGCTTCAGCCAGAAGTGATGGAAAAGCCGTATTGGTAACCCATTCGTATGCATCTTCGCAAACGGTCAAAAGGACGATGTTGGTGGAAAACGGGCGTTCCCGTGTTCTGGCTTGCAAACACGTACAGGAAGCTGTTTTCGCAGGAAACCGGATGGTTTTGCTGACCAGTCTGGCGCAACATGAGACGCTTGTCTTTTCCGGCGAGGACAGGGAAATACCGCTTCCGGACGGACTGATCCTGACGAATCTGGTGGGAATGGATGAAAACCATCTGGCGGCTTTGGCCCGCACGAAAGATGAGGGAACAAGCGTCATGATCCTCAATCTTGAGGACCTTTCCACAAGATCATTTGTTTTCCCCGAAGGAATGGAATTGACGTCACTTTCCCGTGATGGGGAATCCCTGATTGTCGGTTGGGCTAAACAAGGAACACTGTCACGGCTCGCATTCCTTGATCCAAAGGACGGATCGCTCGGATTACAGGATGAGGATGTGGACGGAGGAGCGAGGAATGCCGTCATGTCGGGGGATGACTGTCTCGTCCAAAACACGTTTTTCGACCATACCGCGGTTGGAATCCTGAACTTAAAGCGTTTGCGGTTCGCCAAATCGTTCTCAACGATCATCAGGGGAAGTCTGAAAACAAAGAAGGAAGGGATACCGCTGGAAGGCACCCCTTATTCACCCCTACGGTATTACCGTAAAGGAACGGTTTTGCCGCTGTTCAGCACGGTTCGCATATATCATGACAACCTGCTCCATCTGTCTGTCAGCGATACAGCCGTCGGGGTCGCCCGCATCATGAGTGATCCCTATGGCGCTTTGTCACTGGTAGGCGGCATCGGCTGGAATCTTTCCGGAAAAACCTGGACGGGCGTCCTTGAAACTTCCAGTACGCACTGGGATCTCTTCGGACAACTCGATTACGATGAGGGGGGTGTCGAATCCTATGCCGGAAGAGCCATTGCTGCGCTTTCATCGGGGACGCTTGCCGCAAGCGACACGATTTGGTTGTTCGGCAAACGGATGTCGGATGGGTGGCATGATGCCTTCAACAATACCTTGTCAGTCCAGTACAGTTCGATACGCCGAAGGGATGTGGGCCTGTATTCCTCTGGTGGGTTCCTGTTCAGAACCTCGTTATCCTATGACAAGCAGAAGGTTGATGACTTTTCCTGGTGGAACCTTTCTTGCACCATGCGATTTTGCGTTCCTTATCTTCTGCCGTTCCATTCGCGGAACGCTACGTTCAATCTCCCCTTGACCTTCACTTTCTGGCTTTCGCCTTCCCCCGACATATTCCTCTCTTGTGCGGCCAGCGCGATTCTGTTCAGCAAGGAAATCCAGCGCGGGACTCCCGTCATCCATCTGTATTTCAGACGAATGACGGTGGAATGCACGTATCAAGTGATATGGTATTGGGATGCACGCCCGGCAGGGGATTTCCCTGTTTTTGACGCACATTCCTATATGCGGTTGCCGGCGATGAACCAGAACCATATCATCAGTCTTGCCTGGTATATCGGGACCAGCCTGAACAACACCGCCCTTGCGGTGGCAAACGGCAAACTCGGCTTCCTGCTCTCGTATACCATAGGTAACGGGAATCCATGGTCATTCACCGTCTTGTACAATCTGTTGCCGTCGTCGTTCACCTGAGACGGCAGAGCCGGTCACTTCACTTCAACCAGATGGTAGGTTTGGTTCCCCATACCAAGCGCTTCTCCATGGGCGAGACCGATACGCCAATTGGTGTCCGGATGCGCGGAATCCAGATTGTCGTCCATCCGCTTTTGGTCCGACAGAACGCTGTCCGGCGATGGCACAGCCTTGTTGACGGCATCACAGCAGGCGCGGTCAAGGGCGATGGGATCGAAGGAAGCGAAGAAACCGATATCGGGCACGATGGCTGTGTCATTCTCACCATGGCAGTCGCAGTTGGGCGAGACATCGATGACCAGATTGATGAAAAACGACGGTTTGTCCTGGATGACGGCTTTCGCATACTCGGTGATTTTGCAGTTCAGTTTGTCATTGGAACTGTTGTCATTGTTGGCGATGGCGTCTTTCGGGCAGACGGCAATGCAACGGCCGCAGCCGACGCATTTGTCGGTGTCGATGTGGCATTTGTGGTTGACTATCTGGGGACCGTCGTTGGCACAGATGCGTTTGCATGCTCCGCAACCGATGCAGAGGCTTTGGTCAACAGAGGGTTTCCCTTCACAGTGCTGTTCCATTTTGCCCGCCCGGGAACCGCCACCCATGCCGAGGTTCTTCAGCGTCCCGCCGAAACCGGTCGCCTCGTGGCCTTTGAAATGGGCTAACGAGATGATGACATCCGCATCGGAAAGCGCCCGTCCGATTTTCGCATCCTTGACGAATTGCCCTCCCTTGACAGGGATGCATACTTCGTCATTGCCTTTCAGGCCATCGGCGATGATGATCTGGCAACCTGTCGTCAACGGGTTGAACCCATTGAGATTGGCGCTGTCCATATGTTCCAAGGCATTTTTCCGGCCTCCGACATACAGGGTGTTGCAGTCGGTGAGGAAGGGTTTTCCTCCCAAGCTCTTTACTACATCAGCAACGACTTTTGCGTAATTCGGCCTGAGGAATGCGAGATTCCCCGGTTCTCCGAAATGCATCTTGATTGCAACGAACTTGTCAGTGAAATCGATGTTCCCGATGCCTGCTTTCCTGATGAGCCGTTCCAGTTTGGAAAGACGGCTGTCCGAAGCGTGGCTCCGAAGATTGATGTAATAGACTTCTGCTGTTTTCATGATGATTCCTTTGCTTCCTTGAAGCGTGCGATGGTGCTCATTTTCATGAATACCTTTTCCATTTTCTGCATTTCAAGTTCAGACATCTGCGCTCGCTCGAAGATGTCATGAATGAACTGTTCCGTCCATCTCCGCTCGTCTTCCAGCTTGAAGTACTGCATCGCTTCCATTGCCGCGATGACACGTTCTGTGGCGCTGGTGACCCGCTGCTGTGTGACAGGTACGATGCCTGTCGGTGACGGTTTGATATGGGAGAACAAGGTATAGGTGATGACCTGTACAGCTTGGGAAAGGTTGAGGGACGGGAACTTTTCGCTGGAGGGTATGGTGACCACTTCGGCGCATTCGTTGACCTCGTCATCCGTCAGTCCGTCAGATTCCCGCCCGAAGACAATGCTTACCCTGCCTTCACCGAGGGCTGAGATTTGGTCAGCGAGCTGTTCGGGTGTCACGCAGGTGGCTTTGCGGAATTTTCCATGCCGTCTGGTTGCCGCCACGGAAAGGACGCAACCTTTGAGCGCCTCCCCCAGCGTCGGATAGGTGTTCCTGTTTTCCCACAGGTCGCTTGCATGGATGGCCAACGCACGGACCCTGTTTTCCGCATATTCCCGTTCGGTGACCAAACTGAGACGAGTGAGTCCCATCGTTTTCATGGCGCGGCAACATGAGCCGATGTTCGCGCCATCCTGAGTACCGACGAGGACGATTTCAATCCTGTCGAGATTCTGTTGTTGGTCCATACGGCGGAGTATAACAGAATGCGCCGATTCAGCCAAGATTGCTGGATGTTGTCCTCCCTTCCATGGTATGATGTGATGACTATGGAAGACATAACGATCAAAGAGAATGAAAAACAGCATTCCAACGGCGACATCATGCTTGCGGTGATCGCTGTTGTTCTGGTACTCGCGGCTTTGAAAGCCACAAGAGATATCGCGATCCCCATTGTGCTTGCCGTATTTGTGTATTATCTGCTCGCTCCGCTGCTGGATCGTCTGGACAGGATACACTTCCCGCATTTTTTGGGTGTCGTCATTTGTTTCCTGCTGTTGGTATGCATCATGGTCTTCGCTTGGTGGGTCTTGTACAAGACCGTTTCCATGCTGGTGTCCATGATCCCCACCTATGTGGATCGTATCAGCTCTCTGGATGACTTGCTGACGATGAAAATCTCCCAATTCACCACGTTGCCAGAGGGGAAGACCATCCTGTCGGAAGTTCCTGTCCAATGGAAGGACATGGTCGTCAGCGGGCTGACCAAAGTCTCTACCCAGTTGATTTCTGTCATCAAGCTGTGCGTGCTGGTCATTTTGTTTGTGCTGTTCATGTTGATGGAGAAGCAATCCTTCATGCCGAAGATATTCAACGCGTTCAGCGATTCCAAAGGTCCGATGATCGCCATGATGGGGGAACGCATCTCACGGCAGGTCTCCAAATACCTGCTGCTGAAGACCGTCATAAGCCTGCTCACCGGGTTGATGTTCTACCTGACCGCTTTGATCGCAGGAATGGATGTCGCCATGCTCTACGGAGTGCTGGCTTTTGTGTTCAATTTCATTCCTTCCATCGGTTCCATCATCGTGACGGTACTGACCATTTTCATGAGCCTGGTCCAATTCGCACCGCAGTGGAGCCTGGTGGTGTTTGTCGCCATCATGACCATTGCCACCCAGATGATTTTGGGCAACATCATTGACCCGAAACTGCAGGGGGGGCAACTCAACCTTTCACCGGTCGTCATTTTGATCTCCTTGTCGATCTGGGGGTACATCTGGGGCGTCGTCGGCATGTTTATCGCCGTACCTTTGACCTGTTGCGCGGAGATTATCTGCGCCAACATCAGGAAACTGCGCCCGATCGCCATCATCCTGTCAAGCGGGAAATCCTATCTCAGACAAAGCGAAGGGGAAAAGCAGGGCAGAAAGGACAAGAAGAGCGGGGAGTCAACCGCAAAAACGGAAAACCAGCGTGGCGATGCGATTTTCCCGGATGTGTTTGACGGAAAGAAATGATTGATTTTCCGCTTTTGGAAGAACGGGAGGCCGTTTCCCTTTTGGATGCTCCGTCCGAAGAGGGGTTGTTTGTCCGGTTTGTCTTGGATTTTTACGCTGCGTATGGACGCTCCTTCCCGTGGAGGGAGACCGAAGACCCCTACCGCATACTTCTCTCCGAAGTGATGCTGCAGCAAACCCAGACCGGACGTGTGTTGGACAAATATGCGGAATTTCTCGGCTTGTGGCCTGATTTCCGTTCCTTGGCGGAAGCTCCGTTTCCCGACGTGCTTTCCCATTGGTTGGGGCTGGGCTATAACCGCCGCGCAAAAGCCCTGCGGCAGGTTGCGGAAAAAACCTCCGGATGGGGTTGGACCATACCTGATGACCCGGTTTTGATCAGGGAACTTCCCGGGGTGGGACCAGCAACCTGTGCGGCGCTGCGCTGTTTTTGCTATCATGAGAAGGATATCTACCTTGAAACCAACATACGTCGTGTCTTGATCCACGTGTTCCATCCCGGAGAAACAGCTGTTTCGGATGAACACCTGCGTTCGGAACTTGCCTCGTTGCTGTCCGTATGCGGAGATACCAAGGTCTGGTATTACGCCTTGATGGATTACGGGGTATTCCTCAAGCATCTCCTGCCCAATCCGAACCACCGCAGCGCCTCCTACCATCTGCAGGGTACGTTCAAGGGATCCAACCGCCAAGTCCGCGGTCAAGTGCTTCGCGTCTTGGATGAAGCGGGAGGGCGCAACCGCCTTTGGCTGGAAGAACATCTGCCTTTTGACGGGGATATGGTTGACCAAGCCCTGACGGGACTGGTCTCTGAAGGTTTGGTTGAGGAACATGACGGAAACTACCGGATCGCACGGTAAGGTTTCACGCATGTCTTGCGGTGACAGAGCCCAATCTCCTACAATCATGGCATGCCCACAGAAACTGAAATACGGAATCTCCTGTTGGAAAAAGCGATGCTTCCCGCTTCATTGGGAAGACTTGAGGAACTCTCCGTCCGGCTTGGGACGATGGGGGCGTTTGACTTGGAAAAGCCCATGCTTCTGCTGTTTGCCGCTGACCACGGCATCACCGCGGAAGGGGTGACCCACAGTGCGAAAGCCATTTCCTATGAAATGAGTCGTGCCTTTGCCCATGGCTATGGAGCCGCCGGATTGTTTGCCTACCTGAATAATGTCCCAATGGCGGTTATTGATGTCGGTTTGGACACTGATGAGACGGATGAGGCCATCATCAACAGAAAAATAGCCCATGGCACCAAGGATTTCCTCTTTGCCGATGCGATGACGGAAACTGAAGAGGAAACGGCCTTTTCCATCGGTTCGGAAATGGTGGAAATGGCAAAAGACAAGGGGAGTGATATCGTACTTTTCGGAGAAATGGGGGTAGGCAATTCCACCGCCGCTTCGGCGATAATCGCGCGATTGTGTTCCTCGGGCGTCGAGGAAGTGACCACAAGCGCCTCCGGATTGAGCGCGGACGAACTGTCCCATAAACGGGAAGTCGTCAAAGCCGGGCTTGCACTCCATCCCGAGAAGAAAGGGAAGGAGGTGATCCGTGCCTTCGGCGGTTTTGAGACAGCGGCCATCGCAGGGGCTATGGTGACGGCTTCCCGCCTCAGCATCCCCATCCTCTTGGATGGCATGATCACAAACGCCGCCGCATTGGCTGCCGTCGACATGGACGAACGGGTGAAGGGGCATCTCATCGCAGGCCATCGTTCCGCAGCCGCAGGGGCGGATCTGGCTTTGGATGTCCTGGGGTTGAGCCCGGTCCTTGAATTGGGAATGCAGCTCGGGGAAGGCACCGGTGCCCTTGCCGCATGGCCGGTGGTGCGCCTTGCCAGCCATCTTGTCCATGGGTTGAAGGGTTTCGGCGAGTTGGGGGTTGAGGACAGCACGAAGAATCTCCAAAGGCTGGGGCTGTTATGATCAGGCTTGGAACGACCAGCTACATCCTGCCGGATGACATCATCCCCAATGTGCGCTATCTCGCGCCCCAGGTGAGTGATGTCGAACTTGTGCTCTTTGAAAGCCGGGAGGCCAGCAATCTCCCTTCCCCGCGTGATGTCGATATCCTCAGGGACATCGCACACGAAAACAACCTGACCTATACGGTGCATTTCCCGTTGGATGTATATCCCGGCAGCGCGGATGAAGCGATACGCCGACGTTCGGTGGAAACGTATCGGCGGATCATCAGCCTGACGCAAGGGCTCGAACCGTTTGCCTACGTACTGCATCTTACCCCGGAAGCGTGGGGAGAGGTTCCCTCATCCGATATGCCTCGTTGGCTGGGGCAGTTGGACCGTTCTTTGGACGAATTACTGACGGGATTGGGGTTGCCTTCCCAATTGTTTTGTGCGGAGACGCTGAGTTATCCGTTCGATCTGGTCTTGCCGCTTGTCCTCAAGCACCAGTTGTCGGTGACGCTGGATGTCGGCCACCTTTGGTTGATGGATTACGATGCAGATTCCATCGCAAAGAGGCTCTTGCCCCTCAGCCCGATCGTCCATATCCATGGGGTGAAGGAGGGAAAAGACCACCAAAGTCTCGATGTGGGAGACAGGAAAAAAGTGAGGGCGTTCCTCTCCTTACTGGCCAAGCAGGACCAGTCGGATGGAAAAGAGCGTGTTTTGACCATGGAAGTGTTTGACAAGGATGCTTTTTGGGCATCCAAGACGTTGTTGGAGACGCAGGAAGGAAGTATACTCAGGACAGAGTAGAGGTGAATCATGGCTACCATTGACGTGAAAAAGTTGTATAAGGAACGGAAAGACGGCATAGACACGATCGAGAGTTCGGTCGGCGGAATGCGTATCAGAGTGAAGAGCCGTGGGCGTATCACGCTCATCATCGGCGGGGAACGGAGCGGAAAGAGCTCATATGCCCAAGATTATGCTGTGGATGCGGCCAGCGGTGCGAATGACCGGTATTTCATCGCAACGGCAGAACGGGTTGACGATGAGATGAGCAAACGCATCATAGCCCACCAGGCCTCGCGCGCCGGTCTTTTCCAGACTATCGAGGAACCGATCAAACTTGATGAAGCCATCAAGAACCTTCCTGCAAATGCGGAAGTCTGTGTGATTGACTGTCTGACCGTCTGGTTGGGCAACCTCCTGTACCATAAGGCGTTGGACGGTGCGGTCGACCGTCTCATGACGGTTTTGGAAAACCCGCCCTGTGATTTGGTCATCGTGACCAACGAGACAGGGCTTGGAGTGGTGCCGCCTGATCCGGAGAGCAGGCTTTTTGTCGAGGAAGCGGGACGGATGCACCAAAGAATCGCGGCGCTGGCAAGGAATGTAATCGTCATGATCGCCGGGATTCCAGTCCCCATCAAGGGCAAATTGCTGTGACGGGCATCGGGTTGTCTTCTGCCCTCAGAACACTGACCCGATTCCCTTTTCCGGGAAAAGATCCTGAACATGTTTCCACAAGCCTGTATTGGTTTCCTGTCGTCGGACTCCTGTATGGCTTGTGTGATCGTGTGATCCTCCTGTTGGCTCTTCCGCCTCTGGCAAGTGCCGCAATGCTCATTGCTTGGAACGCATGGATGAGCCGTGGCTTTCACCTTGATGGCCTCTGCGACATGTTTGATGGGTTCGGCGGCGGGTATACCAGGGAACGGCGGCTGGAAATCATGAAGGACAGCCATGTCGGTTCGTTCGGGATTATCGCCTTGGTCATCGTCCTTTTATGCCAATTCGCCCTGTACGGTTCCCTTATCCCCTATGGTATGGTGATCATTCTCTCTCCCATCTTGGGTCGGACCATGCAGGTCCTTCTCTGCGTGTGGCTTCCCTATGCCCGGTCGGAAGGAACGGCGGGAGAGCTTGTCCGTGGCGCGAAAGGGCGTCATGCATTCGTCGCTTGTCTTTTGGTTGCCCTCTTCGTGTGGTGGTGTCATGAACCCGTGTTGTGGGTCATGTCCGCCTCTGCCGTGGTTGGTGTTTTGCTCATTGGGTTTGTCTCGTGGAAGAAGATCGGAGGCGTGACAGGGGACGTGCTTGGCTCCGCCGAAGTCCTTTGCGAGACTTTTTCCTTGTTGGGTGCTCTTGCCTTTCTCAGCCTGAATGGCAATACTCTCTGAACAAGGAGCGTTGCAATGGATATCGTATGTCTTGATTTGGAAGGCGTGCTTGTTCCCGAGATATGGATCAGTTTCAGCGAAAAGACGGGGATCAAGGAACTGAGGATCACCACGAGGGAAGAACCGGATTACGACAAATTGATGAAGTACCGCATCGGGCTTCTCAAACAACATCATCTCAGATTGTCGGATATCCAGGAAGTCATCTCCACGATGAAACCGATGGATGGCGCAAAAGCGTTCCTCGACACGCTCCGCTCGATGACCCAAGTGGTCATTTTGTCCGACACCTTCAGTGAATTCGCCTCGCCGTTGATGCGGCAGTTGGGGTGGCCGATGTTATGGTGCAACAATCTGGTTGTTGACGATGATGGCATGATCACCGGGTATGTGATGCGTCTTGAGGATGGGAAGCGCAAGGAAATCGACGCGCTCCGGGCTTTGCGTTTCCGTACGTTTGCAGCCGGTGATTCGTACAATGATCTGGCGATGATCCATCGCGCCGATGGCGGTTGCCTGTTCCGTGCTCCGCAGAAGATCCTCGAAGAGGAACCGCTGCTCAGAATCGCCGATACGTATGATGCGTTTTTGGCGATCATCAAGGAGTTTCTCCATGGATAAGAAACAATACCGTTCGCTGGTTGTCTGGGTCGCTGTGCTTTCGGTTTGCGTACTCGCGGGATATTGTCTTCTCGCCTTGTTGTATCGTGACCGGACAGGCATCCTCCTGGTGATGACCATCCTCGTCATTGCCGTGTTGGTCGCAATGATCCGGTCTGTTCGGAAACTGGGAGCGACAATTTTAGATGAAGAAAAAAAAGAAAATGACAAAAAAGGGTGAATGCCCTATTGACTTACCGTGAGAGAAACACCATTTTAGAGAGAAATTCCTGTCGGGGGCTGAATGATGACGTTCAATGAAGAAATGGAACAGAAATTGATGGACATGCGTAAGGAAATTCTGGAAAGAATGTCCGAGAGCAATAGTGAATTCAAAGATATTGCCAGCACAATGAGCATCAAAGACAGCATTGACAGTGCCGCTGACGATATCGCCATCAAGAAACTGGAAGTGATCAACAAGCATGAAGCTGACAGACTCCGTGGCATTGAGAATGCATTGGACAGGATTCATGCCGGTAGGTATGGGACATGCCTTCGGTGCGGGAAGAAGATACCTGAGGAACGCTTGCGGGCTCTTCCCTATGCGGTTCTCTGTCTTGACTGCAAGAATGCGGAAGAACGTCCGGGACATCATTGATTCCGTTCATGATATAAAAACCGCCCTTTGTCCGAAGAAGACACAGGGCAGTTTTTGTATTTGCGGACTGATCTGAAACTTCAGGCAAAACACGGATTCGCCTGTTCTTGGGCGATGGTCGTCTCTGGTCCATGACCGGGGAGTACCTGGGTTTCTGCGGGAAGTTCGAAGAGCGACTTGCAACTCTGGATGATGTCGCTGTAGCAACCACCGAACAAATCGGTTCTTCCGATGCCTCCGCAAAACAGCGTATCCCCGGAAAAGAGGAATTCTCCCGTCTCATGGTAATAGCAGACTCCGCCACGGGTGTGCCCCGGCGTGTGGATGACCCTCATATGGCAATCATCCAAAACCTGTCCGTCATCGAGCAGTGTGGTCGGGGACGGCAGATGCTGCAGGTCTTCCTTGTAGACGGCGAGGAACCTCCTGTCGGTGATGGTCTCGTCAAAGCGTTGGTAGGCGTTCTTGCCTAAAAACTCAGCATCTTCACGTCCCACCAGGATTTCAATGTCAGGATATGCTTCCTTGATGGCCGCAAGAGCCGTGACATGATCCCAATGGGTGTGGGTGAGGAGGACCGCCACAGGGTTCACCGCATGGTTTTTGATACATCCGATGATGCGTTTCGCTTCCCCGCCCGGATCGACGATCCAGCAGCTTTGAGTCTCTTCGTCGCCGAGGACGTAGCAGTTCGTCTGGTAAGGCCCGACGACAACACGGTCAACGAACATCACTGCTCCTTGTTGGAATAGTTGATGGCGACAGTCCTTCCCTTGATGTCCATGCCGTTCATCTTGGCGATGGCTTTCTCACAGTTCTCCTGACTCATGGAGACAAAACTGTATTTGTCATGGATGCGGATGGCGTAGATGTCGTCTTTGGTGACGCCGATCTGGTCCTGGAAGATTTGGGAAAGCTCTTTCGCGTAGAGCCGTTTCATTTTGCCGATGTTCAGATACAATGTCTTCGCACCTTCGGGAAGAGGTTTCTCCACACGTTCCGGTTTTGCCTCAGAGGCTTGCTGGGATGCATCCTTCGCCGCTTCCTGACGAGGTGCCGGCGCACTTCTTCGCTGTTGTGCATGGTTCTGTTCGCCATGCATGATTTCACGAAGCAAATAGGCCATGAAGTACTTCCTCAGGGTAAATGGGACGTTCTTCCTGATCAGCTTCTTCAGATGCTCCAGTTCTTCGGGGTTCTGATCTGTTTTTGTCTTGCCTGCGAGAATCTGGATTTTAGTGATGACCGCCTGGTCCGGGTCGGTCTTTTTGATCTCATTGTCCATAGGGCAATCTCCTTCTATCCTCATGAATTGTTCATGGGCTGTTCCTGAAAACTCTGGAAACGTGTGAAACGTTCCCATTGATGTGAAAAGCATACTCGCCGATACTTTCTCTGTCAAGGAAACCCATATGGTTCAAAGCCATCGTTTCATGGTAGAATAGCCCTATGTCAGTGACTAGTCAGGACATCGTCACGCTGGAAGAACAGCTTGCTGACCTCAAAAAGGGGCTTGAGGCGGACTATGCCGCCTTCGGGGGAAGTTGCGCCCTTGCCGAGGGGCAACAAAGCCTGGGGACCTGCCGCGATGAATGGCTTGTCTATGAACAATGCTTGGAAGAAGTTACCAGACGTGAAAAAGTCTGTGACAAACAACAACATCGTCTGAATCTCATCACCGACAAGAAAGGACTCATCAGACAGTCAGAACGCGACTTGGAACTTGTGGCAAGGCAGAAGGGCGAGCTGTGCGGCAAACTTGGCGCGGCCGCCTATGAAGCTTTTCAGAACGGCAGGCTTGAAACCAGTTTGCAGGCGACCTGCAAGCTGGCCTTCCAGAAACATGTGGATGAGATCCAAAGCTGTCAGGAAGCCATGGGCAAAGGTCGTTTGTCCCACCTGTTGGGCGCGCTGAGGCTTTCCCTCGGCAAGAGGAAAACCTACACCTTGTTCCTGCGGTGTGGGGAGGAACTGCTTTCCAGCGGTTCCTACCATTCGTTGCCCGACGAAGCGTTGCGGGTTGAGGCGGACAACCTTTTGGCCAGAGAAGAGGAACTGCAGTCTGACTTGGTCGCGGCGAAAAGCAATGTATCTTCCCTGGAAGCCGAAGTTGACCAAGGAAGGAAGGATTTGGAGAATGCGAGGGCGGAGCTCTCAGGCATGAAGACCAAACTGGCTTCCTTGGCTTGCACCTATGGAAAAGCCGTTTATGACCAGATCCCTCCGGATGTGATTTCCCGGAGGGTGGGGCAGAAGGCGTATGACGAAGGTCTGGCCATCGTCAGGCGGCAGAACGATATGGCGACGGTGCAGGAGCAAATCCGCCGGATGCAGAACCAAATGCAGATTGATGAACTGAATGTCCAACTGGACCTGGATAATCAGAAGATCGCCCATCTGAAAGAACAGGAACAAGCCATTGAGAAACAAATCTCCGAGGTCCAGCTTTCCATTGTGGAGCGAAAGCGGAAAATACAGAACCTTTCCGGAGCCGATCATGTCTGAGGACAAACAGCTGGAGCTTGACTTTGGTGGCGAACCGAAACCCAAGCGGAAACCAGCCATACGGAAAAAAAGCGGCACGCAGGCAAAACACGTAGAGGAGAAGCCGGCATCCACAAAAGGGAAATCTACTCGGAAAACCACAAGTTCGACGCCTCGGAAAAAAAGCCCGCCCAAATCCAAACCCCTGCCCAAACAAGAGAAACCGGTCATCCTGGAACCCGTCACGACTCAGCTCTTGCTTCCTCCGCCACCGCCACGAATGGAAGTGGTGCTTCCTGAGATTGGGGAAAGAAAAGGGTACAAAACCCCAATCTCCCATACATTATTGGTCATTGCTGTCACTCTTGGGGTATTGTTCTGCCTTCTCGGCCTTCTGGTGATCCTGCAGACACAACGAAGGAAGGAAAGCGTTTCCGTCTCCTCTGGAGGGGACAAAGCGATTTCCACGGCTTCGGTTGCAGTGGAGATTCATGCGGGTATGAGTGCCCGTCAGGTCGCCGTTCTTTTGGAGGAAAACGGGATTATTCGTTCCAGTGACGCCTTCATCTCCTATCTGATGGCGCAGGATCTGGCTGGGAAACTTCGTAGCGGCACATATCTGTTTGAAAAGGGTATGGATCAGGAGGTCGTGGCGCGGATGCTGACCGGCGTTTCGGAAAAACTCTCCGTGGTCGTCTCCAACGGTTCGACGTTAAAGGCTGTGGACGGGTATCTGTCCCAACGAGGGTATGCGGATGAAGGAAAATTCCTCAAGGCGGCCGAAGCGTTGGTCGCTTCCGATGGCTTGAGTTTCAGCGAAGGCTGGTTCCTTGCCGGGACGTATGCTGTACGCAGGGAGGATGCGGCCAATGACCTTGCGGTACAGATGCATCAGGCAATGCTTGCGGCTCTGGTCCCCGTAACCGGTTCTGCGGTTGTCAAGGACCTGGGTGTGGAAGATGTGTTGGTCATCGCATCATTGATTCAGGCGGAAACCCAGAATGAAGCGGAAATGCCCTTGATCTCCGGGATCATCCAGAACCGGCTGAAAGCGGATATCCCTTTGGGTATTGATGCGACGACACGATATGAGACTGGGGACTGGACCCATGCCATCGCGCAGGATGTGTTTGAGAAGCAAACCCCGTACAATACCCGGAGGAAGACAGGGTTGCCTCCTGGCGGCATCTGCTGTCCCGGAGAAGCCGCGCTCAAGGCTGCGGCTTCTCCGCTTGCCACAGATGCGTTGTTCTATCTTCATGGAAAGGACGGAACCATCCACACGGCAAAGGATTATCAGGGACATCAGAAAAACATCAGATTGTATCTGTAGGAGTGAAGCGATGAATTATCTGTTGAAGAACGCGCACGTGCATGCGCCGGAAGATCTTGGATTCCAAGACATTCTTGTCTTGGATGGACATATCGGTGCGCTCGGGAAGGATCTTTCGGTGACTCTCCCGGGTTTGGAATCGATTGACCTGCAAGGGAAGGATGTGATACCAGGACTGGTCGACCAGCACGTCCACATCATCGGAGGCGGCGGGGAGGATGGCCCTGAGAGCAGGGTGCAGAGTATCTCCTTCAGTGATTGCGCGAAAGCCGGCGTCACGACGTTGGTCGGAACTTTGGGTACGGATTGCCACAGCAAAACCCTGAGGGATTTGTTCGCGACCACGATGGCGCTCCGCAACCAAGGAGTGAACGCATGGTGCCTGACTGGTTCCTACGAGTATCCGTCCCCGACACTCACCGGGAACGTCGCAGACGACATTGTCTTCATCGGGCCGGTCATCGGTTGCAAGATCGCCATCAGCGACCAAAGGTGCAGTTGCCCGACAAAAGAAGAATTGGTCAGGCTGGTGAGCCAATGCAGGCTAGGCGGTTTGGTCGGAGGCAAGGTAGGGGAACTCCATCTGCATGTCGGTGCCGATCCCAGAGGCATCGAAATCCTGTTCCGCATTTTGGAGGACACCATCCTCCCGATCGGACAGTTCCGCCCGACACATATGGGAGGCCACTTGGAACAGGCTTGCGCATGGATCGGAAAGGGTGGTTATGCGGACATCACCACAGGTCGGGATGCAGCCGCACGCCTCGCTCTCCTGTCTTCAAAGATTGATGAAAAAGCGTGGTCTTTCGTGACATTCTCCAGTGATTCCAATGGTTCCATGCCCAAATGGAACGACAAGAAGGAAGTCATCGGTATGGACAGAGGGCGCATGACGACGCTTCTGGAAACGGTGAAGGGTTTGGTGGAAGATCATGGTTTCAGCATGGAAAAAGCGCTTCTTCCCTGCACCAGGACCGTTGCGGCTGCTTTGAAACTGAAGGATGCCGGTTCTTTGGATGTGGGCAAGCGGGCTGATCTTGTCGTCCTCTCCGGCTGGAAGGCAGAATCAGTCATGGCTGCGGGGACGTTCTTGTCCAGAGAAGGCAGGATTCTGGTCAAAGGCATGTTTGAGGAGTGAGCTTTAGGGTATGCGCCATCATACCATGGGTGATAGGGAGAGGGAAGGAAAGCGCGTTTGCTTTTCCTTCCCGTGCTTTGTGTAGTTCCGCTTGCATGTGGGTTTCGGCACGTTTGCGACGAAGTAGGTGAAACCAGGAAATTCACTGGTTGATTTTTCTTTCAGGATTTGCTAACATACCACCTTGTCTTGCCGGCATGGTGTAATTGGTAGACACGTCAGACTCAAAATCTGATGGCTGAGTAAGCCGTTCCAGTTCAATTCTGGATGCCGGTATGTAGTTTTGACATGCAAGTTGTTAATACATAACGACTTGCATTTTTTATACCCTATCAATTGTTACCAAAAATGTTACCAAGCCACCCTTTACAAGCACTGACTTTACAATAAAATGTCAATCATGGATAAACTCTACAGGTTCAGGCACCCGGCGGGCCGGCACATCCAGGTGATGTTCCGGCACATTCCTGGGAAATGGAAGGACACGGGCACGGATAACGTGGCGGAAGCCGTGAGGTATGCAGAGTCACACCTCATGAACGATGACATCGTGAAGCAGAAAAAAACAATCACATTTGGTGAGTTCGCCACCGGATTCTTCACGACGAGCGATCCTCAGGGATACAGGATGAGGAACGCTCAACGCGGAAAAAACTACGGAGAAGAGCACTACATGCACCAGCAGGACATGCTCGACCTCTATTTCATCCCACAGTGGGGATCCTGGCTCATTGATTCCATCACAGACGTGCAGATCGAAAACTTCATACTCGGACTGAAATCCAAACGTACAGGTAGGCTCTTGGGAGACAGCATGAGGAATAAAGGGCTTACCGTCATGAAAATCGTGCTCCACGAGGCCAAGCGTCAAGGCCTGGTTTCCGAGGATGCGGCCAAAGACATCACAGAGATCACCGAGCGCAATGCCAAACGCCTGCCATTCGTCAGTGAAGAAATGGAGGTGATGTTCCCGGATGACGATGACAAGCTTATCCACGTCTGGGGATCAGTTATATGGGCGGCATATTTCCTCATAATGCGTGACACGGGTTTCCGCCCGGGAGAAGTCGCAGGGCTTGAGCGTATGAACTACATACCCGAACTTCACGGGTTATTCACGATGCAATCCGTAAGCAAGGACAGGACGATCAAGCATCGGATCAAGACGACTGGCAAAGGATTCGATTACAAGACTGGTGTGCTTACCAACCAGACAGAAAGGATCCTTAAGATGCACCTGATGTCGTCAAAAGGTGATATCCTTTTCCTTGAGCATGGAAAACCGTTCCGTACTGAAACATCCAACAAGCATCTCAAGACGATCGTCGATTCGCTAGGAATACCGCTCAAGGGTAGGACGCAGTATTCATTGCGGCACAGCTTCGAAACTGACCTCTCCGGTCGAGTGACGGACAAAATCCTCATGCAACTCATGGCTCACACGGGGTTCAGGCCGGAATACGACCACCGCACACCGGAGAGGATCCTTGAGCAGCTCCAGCCGGTGCGCACGTTGCTCGAGGACAGGAACAAGTAGGCTAGTTGATGACGATTCTTTCAACGTATTACACATTTAGTCATATATTTTTGCTATTCATTTATGGTAAAACAAGTTGTTTTTAAGTCGCTACATGACTAATCATTGAGTGTCACAGTTTGAAACGTCATGCAGGTTGTACTCATCAACCATTTTCCTGACTTTGGCGTACCAATCCTCGATGGAAAGAGCATAATCATGCCAAGCAACTGCGCAATCCTTCCAATCAACCATTGCCTGGATAAGATCACTCACACCGGCAGGAGCGTCAGGCCCCTGATAATATCGAGGCCTCAATGCCTTCAATTCCGGTAATTCTATCTTTGGTACGATGACCTTTGGCTGAATTTCCTTAACGACAACAGGATCGGGTATTCTCGCCACTGGCTTTTCCGATGCACATCCTGCCAATGTTGCAACGGCAATGAGTGCAACAATTACCGTCCTAATTCTCCTCTTTGTTGCCATAATCATCCTTCATCGCTTCCTTTCCCTGGGCGATCTGTTGACGGATATACTTCATGGCATCGGATGAGAGACCTTGATCATCTTCGCTATCTCCGATGGCCATGCGTTTACGCCATGCGAGGTACGGTTCAGATTCCTGCCTTTCAATTGGTTCCGGATTGAGTTTTGCTAGGCTCATGCTCATTCTTTCAGCATCAGCCTTGACCTTGGACTCCTGGGCTTCCGCTTCAACCTTGGACGCATCCGTACGTGCCACTGCCGTCTCACGGGCAAACTCTGCCATTCTTGCCATTGCGTCGGATACGGTCCTATCCGCCTTTTGCTTCTCCTTCTCTGCAGCACGTGCCTTCCTTGCTGACGTAAAAGCCCCTGCCCCGAGAAGCAGGGCAAGGAGTGATGATATCACAGTATAGAGGATGGTCATGCGGTCACATCCGCCTTCACGTTTGGATCAGACTCAGCGAGGATTTGTTTGCCATCCGCACCTTTGTATGCATAGTAAATGATTCCTCCAACCTTCACCTTCTTCACCTTGACTGTGTTGGCATTGTCCTTCTTCGCCTTGGTCCATCCGGATGAGAATCTGTTTATGAGCGATGCAATCGGTTCCTTCAGGATGCGTTGGGCAATCCAATATTGCAGGAGAAGCATAGGGAAGAAAGCGAAGAAGCATGTGGCAATGCCCGTCACCAAATCAACTCCGGAGACAAGGCACCAGGCGACCATGGCCACAAGTATGGAAAACGACGCTATGAGAGCTGCCTTCCGGCTGTCCACCTTACCACGCCCGAATGCGAGTTGGTTCACGGCCTCGACGATGGCAGCCACTGATACGACTGCAAGGATGGCAAAGATCGTCTCCCTGCTGTACGTGGTCACATAATACATGACAAAATCCTTGATGACTAACATATGCACGCACCTCCTTGGTGTTTGTTCGCTAGATGATGAGGGTGGCGGCAGTGGTCCCCGCCTTGACTGCATCAAGCACTTCTGTGGTGCTTACGGCCTGTTGCCTGAGCAATACAATGGTGAGGATGCTGACGATTATCACAGAGGCAAGCGAAAGGCGCAGGCCCATTCTCGTGTGCTTCTGCGTTTCCATCATCGATCCGACCATTGATAGCTTGATGTCCTTCATTTCCTTGGTGATTACGTCGATCTTGCCCTCGATGCGGATGTCTGATTCATTGAGCTCCGTAAGCCGATGATGGGCTGGCCGAGATGATGAGTCCACCTGCGCAATGAGATTTCCCTGCTCCTTGAGCATGTCATCATGCCTTATGAGTATCTTCTCCATCATGTCCTGCCTTCCGGCAATCGATGCAATCTTCGCCTTGTCATCTTCTTCCCTGGCTCACCTCTTGTTCGATGATAGTCGAAGATCAGATACAAATCCGTACATGGAAGTTAAATGATCAGGAAAACTCAGCCTCAGATTTGAACGAATCAACCATCTATCCGTCTGAAGGTGTCGTATTACTATCTACCCAGCAAGACATTTATCTCGTCTATCCGTGATGCCTTAGCCGTCATCTCTGCTATGTCAGTAGCATAGTCCTGTACAGTCGCCCTGCCCGTGGCTATCTTCGTTCCGATGTAGTCATGGGCATTAAGCCACTCCTGCAGGCCTTCCTTCTCCGCTTCAAGCTGTTCCTCTTGTGTTGGAGCAGGTGGAGCAACAATCTCCAGGTAATCTTCCTTGTCCTCAATGGTCGCTCCATTGCTGTTGCACCAGCTTGCCATATCGGCGTATGTCTTGTTTGTCAACCCCTTCTTGTCGATCTGGTAACCAATCTCCATAAAACCCTCCTAATATCCCATGGCGAACCATGATCCAGGTCTGTCCCAGTAGTTGTTGCGGTCATCGTTGCGCATGTACGAAACGCATCCGAATCCTGTTACGGACAGATTGTACATGTTGTTGCTTCGTGCACCGGCAACTGACCCACCCATATCCGACCTGCCTCGGTAATCGATGGTAGCGAATACGCTTATTGTCCCTAGATTCGTGAACCTTTTGGGGAATGTGATGTAGCTGACGGCAGTAATGGTATCTGATGCGTTACCGCCCACATTTCCTCCCTGCTCGATGAATCCGTCAGACCAGACTCGATACCAGTTGCTGCCGTTAATGTAGTTCTCCACAACTACGGCAGGATGGGTATTTGATGCCGTGGATGTGGTGGTGGGAGTTGCCGTGCAGATTGGGCCGGGAATCTCCGTCTTGTCATAGTAGTCTGAAAAATGGCTGCTTATTTGATTGATGATCTGTTTGCCGTCACTGTCAAGAACCGAATCCTTGTGCACAATCGGGGAGTACTTCTCCCCGTTGTGCTTGAGCCATCGTACCTGCATGCTCATGTTGTCATCCTCCTCATGCTAATGTGATGTCGCCTACCGTATTGCCGGTATCCGTGCTTGATTCCTCTCCGGAGTAGGCGGGCAGGTTCTTCAGCTGTGTCACGCCGTCTCCCAGATAAAGCGTCTTATCCGTCGTGTTGAACAATAACTCACCGGCGGACAGCACGACGGTCGATGAGGCGATGACCGTCGCTGTCGCCCTCTTGATCAATATCTTCGCCGACAGGTTCCTGCTTGTTGCCATCGTCACCTCCCGCCATCAGGCCAGTGCTCCGCCGTCCCAAACATACGTGTCACCGTTATGGAGGGCGTTTGCTCCGTCCGACAGGTCGGCGAGAGCGATTGTGATGTTTGCCGATAGCGCTTTGCCTGCCACCGTCCTTGATGTGGGGACTGCTCCGATGTTGGCCGGAGTCGGAAATGGATGAACATGGTCAGCCCTTGCAGCAGTAGATGACGTACCTGCGGACGCAGATGACGCAAGAGCAGAACCAACCACACTTCCGACTGCGGCTTTTCCGTTCCAGGTAGACCTTTCCGTTGCAGTGATGTGAACGGTAGTATTACCCGTATGTGTGTTGAGATTCGTCTGCACGGCCGCAGCCGCTCCAGATGCATCCGAACCAACGTCAGAGTATGTGAGTGTGACAGTACCTGTTTTCCCATTTACCGACTGTACCGGAGCGGCTGGGGTGAGTATCTGCTTCCAGTTTGCCAATGTTGCAGCTCCACCGTCAACTGACAGGATGAATGTCTTGTTGACATCGCTCCGTATCGCCACGTCCCCACGCTGTGCGGTAAGGGCCAGCATTGCCGATTCGCTTGAAACAACGTACGTCTCTGAGATTGCAAGCGGTGGTATGGTCGATGTCGGCAAGAGTCCGTTGGCGTCAAGCACGGGTATGTTACCCGCAGCTGATCCCGCCGTTTTCTGTGCAGCCGAACCAAATCCTGAAAGGTATCCGTCACCGTATGCGTAGTTAGGTTTGTCGGAGGCCTTCGCCCATGCACCTAAAGCTGAAGCAGCGATTTTCTCTGCGAAGCTTGAGACAAGTTGGGCGTAAGTGAAGTTGCCATTGCCGTCTCCGACTTTTTCTGCAAATTCACCGGACGAGTATGGGAGCTGTCCATAAGTGTCCACCCCGTTCCCGACCTTGAGCTTACCTGTGTCGCTCTCCACCGCGATCTCTCCAGCGAGTAGTACGAGTGTCGACGCCTCCCACTGGGCCTTCGTCCCTCTCTTCTGTGACATCCTTGCCGTCAAGTTCCTGCTAGACATTTGTGCCTCCTCCTATAATTCGTTCAATCTCATTCCAGTCAGATCCGACGCAGAAGTAGCGCATCTGCACCGCATCCCATCGGTACGCCCTCTCGTTCTCCTGATCGACATATAGGTTTCTCTCGTTACCGATTGTCGGGAACGAGAAGAGGCTCGCGTATTGGATCACCTCTGATCCTGCCAGTATCGGCCTCGTTTCTTCGAAGAATGGATTCTGCGCCATACTATCCGAAATCTTCGCACAAGTTGTAGCACTACATAATCATAATTGACTTAATTCTTTATACGATAAAAGCTTGACCATTCGCGCGAGTAGTGCTACAATACAAGCATGATAAATAAAGATTTTAAGTACGTATGGGAAGAACGAAGAGGAATCTACAGAGTTGTTACCGATACGCCTGAATATAGACCAGATACAAAGAAAACAATTCATCATTATGTCACTATCGGTAAAGCCAAAGAGAAGAATGGACCTGTTGAATTCGGTCCCAAACACCTTGCTCTTCAGGAAGCTCAGAAAGCAAGTGTCAAGGAAGAGGTAAAAGCCAAAACCGTTATTCCTTCTGGAGAAAAGCTGGTTATGGACAAAGCAGTTACCGACACGGGTCTTTCAAAGGCTCTTGATAAAACCCTCGGCAAAGATCTTACCGCCAAAGTTGTCAGTCTGGCTTACTTCTTGCTTGCCACAGGCGAGGCTCTCTCCAATTCGGAGGTATGGCTGCAAGAGAGGGAACTGAGCCCTCTTAATGCGGCAAGGATCTCGGAGCTTCTCCCACAGATCTCTGAAGAAAAGTGTTCCCTGTTCTTCAGGGAATGGTTGAAGACAAAGGCCAAGGGAAAAACGATCTGTTACGATATTACTTCGGTGAGCACCTATGCCAAAGACATGGATTTGGGGGAATATGGTTACAATAGGGACCATGAAAGATGGCTGAAGCAGATAAATCTTGCTTTCGTCACAGACAAACAAACCCACATGCCATTGGCCTATAGGGGTGTAAACGGCTCCCTTAGTGACGTCAATACCCTTAAGGATACAGTAAGGGAATTCATTCAGTATGGGGCCACCCCTTATGGGATGGTGATGGACAGAGGCTTCTGGGGCCAGGAGAGGCTTCAAATGCTTACAGATGAAGGCATTAAATACATGATTCCGGTTCCGTCTTCAGTTTCCTGGGGGAAGAAGATTATCTCTGACAACAAGAGCAATGTATTTCTTCAGCCTCCGCACGAGGATGACGATGGTTCAAAGACTTATGGCTGCACAGTCTATGATCCTAATGGTGAAG
>Ga0268263_1000339_pt1 | contig 88555 bp, 81 predicted proteins | sample Biomet5_FD_190358 | JGI IMG/M metagenome (GOLD analysis project Ga0268263, IMG submission 190358) | Microbial communities from bioreactor (seeded with sewage sludge) at LBNL, California, USA - Biofuel metagenome 5 (SPAdes) (version 4) | ecosystem: Engineered > Bioreactor > Anaerobic >... | reverse complement strand
CGCATCATCGTCCCAGGGCTTCATTATACGCGACTATGACGCGGACACCGGCCGCTTCACCGCCCTTGACCCGCTGGGCGAAAAGGGCGGCGACAACGACTGGTACGGCTACTGCCTCGATGACCCGATCAATAGGGCGGATGTCTGGGGGCTGGAGGACTCGTGGATCAAACAGCCATCAGACAATCCGGAATACAACGAATGCATGAGCGAAGCGAATTGGTGGAAGAGGCAATGTCTACAAGGCGTAGAACTATTTGGGCATATCGTCGGTGGTAAGCGCCCCATACGTGGCACAATCGTTGGCGAAGTGAGCAACTGGATCTGTAAGAAAACTCACGAGGCTAACTCGGAGCGCTGCGAGGAACAATATGGATCCCAAAAGCAAGATCCGGACACTTATCCACTTCCTTACGCCGGAGACTAATTCCTGGCATGCGTGCCTTCGAACAACACGAATATGGTTCTATTGTGGCATGACCTACGGAGTACTCGCCTCCTTCTACGTTGCGTTCAAGGTTCCCATGCAACTCCAGGCCATGATTAGCCTCTCGCTTTTCGTCATATTCTATGCGGGGTTGAAAGCGGCACTCGTTGGGACATTGCTCTGGGGACTTTTTGCTCTCTGTGCCCGAATACGCGCAAGATACAGGCGAATGAAGCAGTTGCCTTGACACATCGTGCGGGGGACTTGCCCCGCCATATTTATGCCGCCCCCTTCGGGGGGTTCAAGCCGGCCGCTTCACCGCCCTCGACCCGCTCGGTGAAAAGGGCGGCGACAACGACTGGTACGGCTACTGTTTGGATGACCCGATCAACCCGGCCAGAGGGGCTGGACAAAAAACGGGGCGGGAGGCGCGCAAGCTCCCCGCCCCGTCCGCATTTCCCGTCCGGCCCGGCTTGGCGTCTAGCCGCCGCGCCGCTCGCGCAGGAACTGGTCCAGCTCCTTCATGAACTCGGGCAGAAGATTCTCCTCGCCGCGGATCTTGCGCACCACCTCGCCCTTGCGGAAGACGATGCCCGAGCCCCGTCCGCCGGCGATGCCGATGTCCGCCTCGCGCGCCTCGCCTGGGCCGTTGACCACGCAGCCCATCACGGCCACCTTGAACACCTCGGGCACGTCGCGCAGCCGCCGCTGCACCTCCTCCGCCAGGGCGATGAGCCCGATCTCCGTGCGGCCGCAGGTCGGGCAGGAGATGACCTCCGGCCCGCGCTCGCGCAGGCCCAGGCTGCGCAGGATGTCATAGGCCACGCCAACCTCGGCCACGGGGTCGTGCGTCAGCGACACCCGCAGCGTGTCGCCGATGCCCTGCCAGAGCAGCACGCCCAGGCCCACGGCGCTCTTGACCGCGCCGGGCAAAAGCGTGCCCGCCTCGGTGACGCCGATGTGCAGCGGATAGTCCACCCGCGCGCTGAGCATCCGGTAGGCCTCGATGGTGTTGAGTACGCTCGACGACTTGAGCGAAATCTTGATGTCGTGGAACCCGCGCTTCTCCAGCAGCGCCACGTGGCCCAGCGCGCTCTCGACCATGGCCTCCGGCGTCGGCCCGCCGTAGCGCGCCAGCAGCCCCTTCTCCACCGACCCGGAGTTCACGCCGATGCGGATGGGCACGCCGCGCTCCTTGGCCGCCGCGACCACGGCGTCGACCTTCTCCGGTCCGCCGATGTTGCCGGGGTTGATGCGCAGGCCGTCCACGCCGGCCTCCAGCGCCATGAGCGCCAGGCGGTAGTCGAAATGGATGTCCGCGATGAGCGGCGCGGGCGAATCCCTGCGGATCGCCGCCAGGGCCCCGGCCGCGGCTTCGTCCGGCACGGCCAGGCGCACGATTTCGCAGCCGGCCCGCGCCAGCTCCGCCACCTGCGCGCGCGCCGCCGCAACGTCGCGCGTGTCCACGTTGGTCATGCTCTGGACGCGCACGGGATTGTCCCCGCCCACGCCCACTGCGCCCACACGAACTTCCCGAGTTTTTCTGCGCTCGATCATGCCGTAGCGACTAGCCCATTTCCCGCCGTTCGCCAAGGGCGCGCGCCGCGGAATCGGCCGGGGATGCCTCCGGCGGCCGGGGGCTCCGCGCCCCCGGGCCCCCCGGCAAAGGGCCTGCGGCCCTCTGCACGCCCTGTATCAAGCCGCCGGGCTGTTCCGTCCGGAACCGCCCGGCGGCTTGACCGGCGGCATGGCGAATCACACGGCGATGAACAAGACCTGCGAAACAGCGCGGGACCACCTTCGCCCCCCTGAAAGGGGGCGCGGGGGAGGTCCGGGAGGGGGGCGCGCAGCCCCCGCTCCCGGCCGCCGGAGGCCGCCCCGCCGCCGCCCTCGACAAGCGTCGGCGCCGGCGGTATTCCGATGACGCCCGCGAATGATTTTCCGCGGCAAGGAGCATGCATGAACGAACTGAAATTTCTGGGCATATCGGGCAGTCTGCGGCGGCAGTCGCGGAACACGGGCCTGCTGCGGGCGGCGCTGGCCGCGCTGCCGGAGGGCGTGCGCATGGAGACGGCGGACCTCGCGGCCGTGCCGTTCTACAACGCCGACCTGGCCGGAGACCCCAAACCGGAGGCGGTGCGCCGGATCTTCGGCCAGCTGGAGCAGGCCGACGCCCTGGTGCTGGCCTGCCCGGAGTACAACTACTCCCTGGCCCCGGCGCTGAAGAACATCCTGGACTGGGCCTCCAAGGAGCCGGACAACCGCCTGCTGGCGGGCAAACCCGTGGCGATCATGGGCGCGGGCGGCGGCATGGGCACCTCGCGGGCGCAGCACCACCTGCGCCAAGTCTGCGTGTACCTGGACCTGCATCCCCTGAACAAGCCCGAGGTCTTCTCCAACGCCTTCGGCCCGAGCTACGACGCCGCGGGCGATCTCACGGACCCGAAGATCAAGGCCCTCGTGGCCGAGCTCATGGCCGCCCTGGCGGCCTGGACGCACCGGCTGAAGGGCTAGACGGGAGGCGACGCCGTGAAGAAGTTCTCCGAGCTGACGCAACAGGAGATCCTGGCCCTGGCCATCTCCCTTGAGGAGGAGGACGAACGCGTCTACGCCGACTTCGCCGAGGCCCTGCGGTCGGAGTTTCCGGCCACGGCCAAGGTCCTGGAGGGCATGGGCGCGGAGGAGACCGTCCACCGCCAGAAGCTGACCGAGCTCTGCCAGCGCAAGTTCGGCGACCACATCCCGCTGATCCGCCGCCAGGACGTCAAGGGCTTCGTCCAGCGCAAGCCGCTCTGGCTGGTGCGGCCGCTGGGGCTCGACAAGGTGCGCCGCTTCGCCGCGGACATGGAGCTGGAGACCCGGCGGTTCTATGAGAAGTCGGCCGCGCGCGCGGGCGACGCCGACATCCGCCGCCTGCTGGACGATCTGGCCCAGGCCGAGCGCGGCCACGAGTCCAACGCCGAACGCCTGGCCGCCGAGCACCTGGACCAGGCCGCCCAGGACTCCGAGGCCGCCGCCCAGCGCCGCCTCTACGCGTTGCAGATCGTGCAGCCGGCCCTGGCCGGGCTCATGGACGGCAGCGTCTCCACCCTCGCGCCGGTGTTCGCCGCCGCCGCCGCCACCCGCGACAGCTGGCAGGCCTTCCTCGTGGGCCTGGCCGCCTCCCTGGGCGCGGGCATCAGCATGGGCTTCGCCGAGGCCCTGTCGGACGACGGCAGCATGACCGGCCGCGGCCATCCGTGGATTCGCGGCGGGGTCTGCGGGTTCATGACCACCCTCGGCGGCATCGGCCACACCCTGCCCTTCCTCATCGCCGACTACCACGCCGCCCTGGCCGTCGCCCTGGCCGTGGTCGCCCTGGAGCTGGCGGCCATCACCTGGATCCGCTCGCGCTACATGGACACGCCGATACTCTCCGCGGCCATGCAGGTCGTGCTCGGCGGGGTGCTGGTGTTCCTCACCGGCATCCTCATCGGGGGCGCGTAGGCGCGGGCTCAGCGCCTGGGCTTGAGCTCGGCGAGGGCGATGCCGCGCTCGCCCTCCACGGCGTAGAGCAGGTAGAGCCGGCCATCCTCCCGGTAGACGTCCGGATCGCGCAGGGCGTTTTCGAAGCCGACGATGCTGCCCGGCCGGGACGGCCGGACGGGCAGGGCCGCGCCCTCGTAGCCGGTCTCCGGCGCGAGCACGGGCCGGGGCGGCTCGGCGCGCCAGTCGTTCCAGTCCGGCGCGAGGCGGATGCGGGTCACGAGCACGGACTCCGGCGCGTCGCCGATGCGCGTGTAGAAGACCGTCAGGAGGTCGTCCTCGCACAGGACGGCGACGTGGCGGACGCCCTTGAAGGCCGGGTCCTTCTCGAAGGGGCTGCGGGTCTGCTCGAAGGGCGCGAAGCCGGTTGCGGAGCGGTACAGCGGGAAGCCCTGACGCGGCAGCGCGTAGGTCCGGCCGCGCCAGCGCCAGACCCGGAAATAGCTCCGGCCCAGGCTTTCCGGCCGGACGGCGAAGTCGAGGCCGTCGGCGGACGTGGCCACGAAGCTGTCCTGGCGGATGGACTCGATCTTCCTGACGTAGTCGGGATCGCTGCTCAGCGGGGCCGGCTCCACCGGGGTGTGGAAATAGAGCAGGAGCCTGCGGTTGGCGTCGTCCACGACGACGTCCGGGGAGGCGATGTGGTCCGGCTTCCAGGTGAACTGCGGCGCGTCGACGGGCAGCACGCCGGGCGCGTGGATGCGCCAGGGGCCGCGAAGGTCGTCGGCCGTGGCGAGGCGGATGCTCCGACCCTCGTGGTGGGCGAAATACAGGTAATAAGTCCCGAGCCGGCGCGGCAGCCAGTCCGGGGCCTTGATCAGCTTGGGGCCGTTGATGTCCTCGGCGGCGTTCCCCAGCATGGCCGGGGTGATGATCGGATTCTGGAGAAAACGTTCGACGGCGTAGGGGGCGGAGGGTTCACCGGGCATGGCGCAGGCTCCCGCTGGGGGTTGGGGGGACGGGACGCGGACGGCGGACCGGACGCTGCGCCCGATCCGCCGTCAGGAATGTCCCCGCAACGGCCCGCCGTCAAGCCGCGCGCCGGCTATTTCAGGCCCAACCTCGCCAGGCAGATGGCGGCCGCCTGCGCCACGTTGAGGGAGTCGAACTCGCGCCGGAAGGGAATGGCGAGCTTCTGCTGGCAGTGCTTGGCCACGCCGAAGCGCACGCCCTTCTCCTCGCCGCCGAGGACGAGCACGGCGGGCAGGCGGATGGTTGCGGCGTAGATGTCCTCGCCCGAGGCGTCGGCGCAGAGGATGGGCAGCCCGGCCTCGGCGCAGGCGTCCAGAGCCTGGGACATGTTGGTGACGCGGGCCACGGGCAGGTGGTGCAGGGCCCCGGCGCTGGCGCGCATGGCCCCGGCCCCGATGTAGGCCCCGCCGTGGCGCGGCACGATGATCCCGGCCGCGCCCAGGGCCCAGGCGGTGCGGGCCACGGCCCCGAGGTTGCCGGGGTCCTGGACCTTGTCCAGGGCGAGGAGTACGGGAAGAGGCGCGTCGGCCACGGCGGCGATGAGCGTGTCGAGGTCGGCGTACTCCACGGCCGCGGTGACGGCGATGACGCCCTGGTGCGTGCCGGGGTAGAGCCGGCGCAGGGTGGCGTCGTCCGCGAAATGGACCTTGATGCGGTTGGCGTCGGCCAGGGCGACGATCTCCTGGGCGCGGGCGTCGCGCTGGCCCTTGCGCACGTAGACCGCGTCCACGCGCCGCGGGAAGTTCTCCAGCAGCTCGCGCACGGGGTTCTTGCCCGCGGTGACGCTCTTGCCCTCCTCGGCCGCCTCGGCCTCGTCGCGGGCCGGGGCCGGACGCGGCGCGCGTTCCGCCCGTTCCGGACGATCCGAACGTTCCGAGCGGTCCGGACGCCCGGCCGCGGTGCGGGCCGGCTTGGGGAAGGCCGCGGGCGCGCCGCCCTCCGCGCCGTCGTCCAGGCGCAGGTCGTCGAAGTCGAAATCGTCGACGCGCGCCCGGCTTTCCTGGCGCGGGGCCCTGGCGTCCTCACGCGGGGCGCGTTCGCGCCGGGGCCGCTCGTCGCGGTTTCCCGAGGGCTTGCGCGGGCCGCGGGCGGGCCGGCCGGCCGGCTTGGCCCCCGGCCTGCCGGAGGACCTCGCGCCGTCCTTGCCGTAACCGGTCTTGCCGGACGCTCCGGTGGGCTTCGAGGGACGCCGGCCCTTGGGGCGGTCGTTTTTTCTTGAATCGGCCATGGTTTCCTCCGGTGTTCGCCGCCCGCCGGGGGCAGGCTTGCCAGGTGATTGTTTCAAGTGTATGGTGCGACGTCTTATTCAGTTTCCAAAAATCGGCGCACGGGGTTTGGCCGCTTTGCGGGCGCCCCACTCGTTTCCGGAGATTCTCTCCACCCGCGCCGCCGACCGGAGGAAAGCGATTTGATGAAGAAAAAAATACTACGACTCACCCTGACCACCGCGAGCGTTCTGGGCCTGCTCGCCCCCCTGTGGTCATGCACCGCCATGAATAGCGACCCGTCGCTTCCTGTCAAGGCCCAGAGCGCAGATTCCCTGCGCCAGCCCGGTCCGCATTCCCTTCTCGCCTCCTCCCGCCACGAATCCCAGCCCGGCGCGCCCCGCGCAGCAGGCCTGGACGAAAACGCCGATCTCGAACCCGACATGTCCGGCGTGCCCATGACCCCGGGCCAGACAGGCACCCTGCTCGAACCCGAGGTCAACGTTCCGCCGCTGCTCCAGACGCCGCAGCTCACCGAGGAACAGCGCCGCATCCTGAGTGAAAAGACCGGCATCGACTTCGACCTCGACCTCTTCGATTCCCAGGAGGTGGAGCGCTACTTCGCCTACTTCACCGGCCCCGCGCGCGAGACCTTCGCCCGCTGGCTCAAGCGGTCCGAAACGCACCTGCCCTTCGTGCGCGAGGCGCTCTCGCGCAACGGCCTGCCGCAGGATCTGGCCATGCTGCCCTTCGCGGAGTCCGGGTACAACGTCAACGCCTACTCCTGGGCCGGCGCGGGCGGCATGTGGCAGTTCATGCCCTATACCGCGCGCAAGTACGGCCTCACCGTGGACTGGTGGGTCGACGAGCGTCGCGATCCGCGCCTCGCCACCGAGGCCGCGGCCAAGTATCTGGCCTTCCTCAACGACATGTTCGGCGACTGGTACCTGGCGCTCGCGGCCTACAACGCCGGCGAGGGCAAGATCTCCCGCGCCCTGGAGCTCACCAACGCCGACGACTTCCTGGACCTCGTGAGCCAGAACGGCAGTCTGAACCGCCGCGCCCGGCTCAAACCCGAGACCCAGAACTACGTGCCCAAGTTCATCGCCATCACCAAAATCTTCCAGAATCTTGAGGCGCTGGGCTTCGACCCGGTCCGCTGGAGCAAGGCTCCCAAGCTGGAGACCGTGCGCGTGCCCGGCGGCACGGACCTGCTGGCCCTGGCCAAGTCCGGAGGCATGAGCTGGGACGATTTCCACGACCTGAACCCGGCCTTCCGCCGTCAGGTCAGCCCGCCGGATCGCCAGACCCTGGTGCACATCCCCTCGGCCAAGGTCGCGCCCATGCTGGCCTACCTTGAAGACCCGACCCTGCTGCCCCCGGCCGGCTTCATCACCCACACCGTGCGGAAGGGCGAGAGCATCCGCGTCCTGGCCAAGCGCTACGGCGTGCCCCAGAACATCCTCTGCCAGATCAACGGCCAGAACGCCCAGGCGGTCAAACCCGGCCAGCTGGTCCTGATTCCCCAGAGCAGCACCGGCGAGGCCATGCCCGAGTCGCTCAAGAAGACCCGCAAGATCGCCGCCAGCCGCGCCAACTATCTCGTGGGCAAGAAGGACACCGCCTGGTCCATCAGCAAGAAGTTCAGCGTCAGCGTGAAGACCCTGGTCGAGGCCAACGGCCTGCCCAACAGCAAGGCCATCAAGCCCGGCATGCGCATCAGCATCCCCGACGCCGCGGCCAAGGACGCCAAGAAGACCCGCGCCCAGGCCGCCAAGGCCCGCGAGCAGGTCACGCGCTACACCGTGAAGGCCGGCGACACCCTGTACTCCGTGTCCAAGCGCTTCGGCGTCACCGCCGACGCCCTCAAGTCCTGGAACAAGCTCAAGGGCACGGGCATCCGCCCGGGCGACAGCCTGCGCGTCTCCGCCAACTGACGCCGCGCCGCGAAAGCGGAACGCAACGGCCCCTCCGGAAGCTCCGGCGGGGCCGTTTTTTATGCCTCCCAGGCCCCTTGGCCAGCCGGCCGTTCCAGCAAGCGCGGGGCGAGGCCCGCAGCGCTGCGCCGAAGCAACGGCCATGGCGCGGCGCTGCGCGCCGACGGGACTTCGGGGGAAACGGAAAAAGGGGGGCGTTCAGTCGGCGAGCGGGGCGTGCGTCTCCAGCAGGGCCTCCAGCTCGTCCTCCGGCAGGGCCGGGTGGAACAGGTAGCCCTGCACCGCGCGGCAGCCAAGCCGGGCCAGGATGTCGAGCTGCTCGCGGCTCTCCACGCCCTCGGCCACGACCTCCATGCGCAGGCTGCCGGCCAGGGCGATGATGGCGCGCACCAGCGCCAGACTGTCGGTGTCGCCGCGCGGCAGGTCGCGCACGAAGGAGCGGTCGATTTTGAGGATGTCCACCGGGAAGCGCTGCAGGTAGGCCAGTGAGGAGTAACCGGTGCCGAAGTCGTCGATGGCCAGCGAAACGCCCAGGGCCTTGAGCCGGCGCATGGCGGAAAGCGCGCTCTCGGGGTCGGCCATGAGCGTGGACTCCGTGAGCTCCAGTTTGAGCCGGGCCGGCGGCAGGCCGGTCTGCGCCAGGATCTGGCGCACGGTCTCCACGATTTCCGGCTGGGCGAACTGCCGGGCCGAGAGGTTCACGGCCAGCGAGAGCGCCCCGGCCGAAGGATGGCGCGCGCGCCAGGCGGCCATGACCGCGCAGGCCCGCCGGAGCACCTGTTCGCCCAGGGGCACGATGAGCCCGGAGTCCTCGGCGTAGGGGATGAAGGCGTGCGGCGTGACGAGCCCGCGCGTGGGGCTCTTCCAGCGCACCAGGGCCTCCATGCCGATCATCTCCGTCCCGTCCGCGCGCATCACCGGCTGGTAGAAGAGCACGAATTCGTCCTGCTCCAGGCCGCGGCGCATGTCGGCGTCCAGGGCCAGCAGCTCCAGCGCCCGGCGCAGCATGCCCGGATGGAACAGGCGGATGCGGTCGCGGCCGGAGTCCTTGGCCCGGTGCATGGCCAGGTCGGCGTTCTGGAGGATGCTCTCGGCCTTGGGGCTGTCGGCCGTGGGGCCCACCACCACGCCCACGCTGGCGGTGAGGCGGACCTCCTGCGCGTCCACGCGCATGGGCTGGCGCAGGGTCTCCATGGCCTGCCGGATGAGGACCTGGGCGTCCTCCGCGCTGCCGGCCTCCTCGACGATGAGCACGAACTCGTCGCCGCCGAAGCGGCACACCGAGCCCTGCCCGCCCACGGCCAGCACGAGCCGCCGCGCGGTCTCGGCCAGGACCCTGTCGCCGAAGGAGTGGCCCAGGGAGTCGTTGAGCATCTTGAAGTGGTCCAAATCCATGAAGGCCACGGCGAACAGGCCGTTGCCGCGGACTGCGCCCTCCAGCGCGGTCTGGATGCGCTCCAGGCACAGGCTGCGGTTGGGCAACCCGGTGAGGGCGTCGTGCTGGGCCTTGAACAGCAGCTGGCTCTCCATCTGCTTGCGGCCGGAGATGTCGGTCATGGCCATGATGCCGGCGGTGACGGCGCCGGAGGCTTCGCGAATGGGCGAGGCGTTGATCAACAGCCAGCGCGCCGGCGCCTGGGGGAACTCCAGGAACACCTCCATGTCCTCGACGCTTTCGCCCTTGCGCAGCACCCGCTGCAGGGGGTGGTCCTCCTGGGCGTAGCGCGTGCCGTCCGCCTTGAAGGCGCGCCAGCCCGGCGGCAGCTGCGCGGCCTTGACGCCCTGGGCCGTGGCCTCGCCCGGCTTCAGCCCGAGCTGGGCCTCGGCGGCGGGGTTGATGATGCAGACCTCGCCGCTGGCCGCATCGACGATGATCAGGCCCGTGCGCGTCTGCTCCAGCGCCGCGGCGAAGAGCGCGCGCGTGCGCTCCAGCTCCTCCTGCATGCGCTTGCGCTCGGTGATGTCCTGGCCGAAGCCGCAGATGAACTCCTCCTCGCCAAAGCGCATGTAGAAGGCCTTGATCTCCTTGACCGGCTGCTGGCCGCCGCGGGAGCACTGGATGCTCTCGAAGGTCTGCGGCCTCTCGCGGACGCTGCGCATGAGCCGGGCCAGGGCCTCGGGCGAAAGGTTGGGGTCGATCTCCTGGATCGGCCGCCCGGCGAGCTCATCGCGCGGGTAGCCCAGACTGCGCGCCACGGCCTCGTTGACGTAGTCGAGGCGGCCGTCCGGACGCACGAGGTAGACCTCCTCCACGCCGGCGTCGAGGAGGAACTTGAAACGGGCCAGTTCGCGCTCGGCCTGGCGCGAGGCGGTGACGTCCTGGAAGACCACCACGGCCGCGCGGCGTTCGCCGTCCTGGCCCACCACCGGCGCGGCGTTGAGCAGAATCCAGCGCTCCGACCCGTCGCTCCGGACGGCGCGGTATTCGGCGTTGTGCATGGTCTCGCCCCGGGCCAGCACGCGTTCGATGGGCAGTTCGTCGCGCGGGACCAGCCGGCCGGCCTTGGTGTACAGCGTCCAGGAGCGGTCCTGGGGCGTGCGGCCCAGCGGCGGGATTTCGGTGATGCCCAGCAGGGTCATGGCCTGCCGGTTGAGCACCGGCGGCAGTTCGCCGCCGGGAAAGGCGATGATGATGCCCGAGGGCGACTGCTCGATGGCCGCGGCCAGAAGATCCTGCGTCTTCTTGTGGCGGGCCATTTCGGCCATGAGATTCTCGCGCAGGAGGTCGGTCTCGCGGATTTGGGCCTCGGCCCCGGCGCGCAGACGGCGGGCCCGCAAAATGGCCGCAAAGCCGAGGCCAAGGGCGGCGACGGCCGCCGCCACGCCCAGCGTCCAGAGCGGGAAGCCCCGGCGCGAGCCGCTCCAGCGTTCCTCCAGGTGCGCCGCCTCGTCCAGGCTCACGCGCTCCAGGCCGGCGTTGACCCGCGCCAGCAGGGCGTCGTCGCCGCGGCGCAGGGCCGCGCGCAGCTGGGGGCCGGGAAAGCCGCGCACCAGCGAGAAGCGCTCCTCCCCGCCCAGCCGGTCCAGAACCTCGCGCAGGCGCAGGGTCGGCCCGGCCGCCACCTGCACCTGTCCCACGGCCAGGGCCGCGGCCAGGCTCGGCAAATCAGGGTAGACGCGCTGCTTGAGCTTGGGGAAGGAGGCGGCCAGGAAGGCTGCGGCGGGGTCGTCGGACACGAGCCCGGCGGTGGTGTCCTCGCCCTCCAGGGGAAAGTCACGGGAGACGCCGCTCCCGGCCGGGCGCGCCACGAACAGGCCGATGCCCAGGTCCAGGAAAGGGCGGGAGAAGAGGAAGCGGTCCTCCAGGCCCGGACTGGCCACGAGCCCGGCGTGGGCGTCGGCCCGGCCCTGCCGGACCACTTCCAGGGCGTCCGGAGCCAGGCGCAGCTCCACCTCCAGCCCGGCCTTGGCGCCGACCAGCCGCCAGAAGTCCACGAGCAGGCCGGCGGGCAGGCCCTCGTCGTCGCGAAAGCAGTAGGGCGGCGCGTCGCCGGGATGGACGAGCACGAGCCGGCCGGACTCCGCCGCCGGGGCCGGCCACGGTGCGAAGAACAGCACGCAGACGGCGAGCAGCAACGCGCGCGCCGCGGCGCGCGTCAAAACGCTATCCGGGAACCCCGGGCGCTGGGGGGCAAGGGCGCCGGGACCGGGCACAGGTCAGCTACTTGGCCGCGCGCACCAAATCGGTGGCAGCGTCCTGCAGGATGTACTGGAGCGTGGACGAGAGCACCTTCTGGGCCGCATCCACGCGTGTGAGCCCGAGATTCTCGCGCTCGCCGGAATAGATCTGTTCATTGACGAACTGGCCGTCCTTCTCCAGGCGCACGCGCACGCGCAGGTTGGCCTTGGCCATCAGCGTGGTGCCGGACTCGACGTTCAGGGTGTCGAAGGAGCCGGACACGACGTAGCCCTTGGGCGCAGCGGCGCCCGCGGCCTCGTGGTACTTCACCTCGCAGCCGCGGGCCTTGAGCTCCTCGAACAGGGCCCAGCCGATCCATTCGGCGGGATCGTTCTCGGCGTAGAAGCGCTTGCCGTCGCCCAGGGAGCCGATGGTCAGGGTGTCGGCGCGCTTGTCGGTAAAGGGCAGCAGGGAGAACTGCTGGTGGCAGAGGGACCCCTGGGGCGTGGAGGGCTGGTAGCGCAGGGGCACCACGGTGCTGGCCGAACAGCCGAACAGCGCCGCCAGGGCCAGGGCGGCCAGGACGAGATTCACGCGGCGGAGCATGCTGCGGACGTTCCCTTTGACGATCATGACGACTCCCTCCCGTTTTGAGGAAAAAATTTGACTGCGGCGCGGGCGCGCACGCGGTGGGGGGAACATAGACCAAAGCCAGAAGCCGTGCAATCCCCGCCGCTCACTATAAAAACTCTAGACGAAACGGGCGAGATATGCTTGTGTGCGCGCAAAGGGACCGCCGGCGCGCCGCGAGACCAGCCCCCCCGGCGCGGCCCCGAAAGCGTCCTTGGGACGCAAAGGACTTTGACCATGCGCAGCACCCGCCGCACCGCCCTCCGGCCGCTTCTGGCGGCCCTGGCGCTCCTGGCGCTCCTGGCGGTCCTGGCCGTCCCCGCCGCGGCCAAAAGTCCCGCCGCCCCCAAAGCCGCCGCCCAGCCCCAGGGCGAACCCATCGAAATCTCCGGCCGCATCGCCGCGGGCATGGACAAAGTCTTCATCAAGGACGCCCAGGGCTACATTCTCGTGCAGGGGCTGAACCTTGCGCCATTCGCGGGCAGAAATATCCAGGCCAAAGGTCTTGTCATCCGGCGCGACGAAGCGTACCGCACTGTCCGGTTGCTGGAGTACCGCATCGCCAGCCCGGACGACGACTCGCCCGGGGCCGGCGGAGAGGTCCGCCAGACCGGCGAGCAGAAGAAAAAGAAGAAGTGACGGGCCGCCCCCCGGCGAAGCCCGCTGAACCTTCAACCCAGAGGAACGCCATCCCATGGAAGCGTGCAGACTGGAATCCGTCGAAGCAGAGCCCCCGGACAGCGGTTCGCGCGGATGCGACGCCGCACCGGACCCCGAAGAGCCCCCCTCCCTGGCGAAACACGCCTGCCTTTGCACCGACCTTCCCGACGGCTATGAGCCGCCGCCCATCGAAGAATTTCTCGCCCGGCACTTTCCCGGCGCAAGCCTGCGCAACTGGCGCGACTGGCGCTGGCAGCTGACGCACCGCATCACCAGCCTTGAGGACGCGGCGCGCCTGCTGGAGCTGTCCGACACCGAGTCCCGCGCCATCGGCCTGGCCAGGGCCACCCTGCCCCTGGCCGTGACGCCGTACTATGCGCGGCTCCTGGACCCGCACAATCCCGACCAGCCCCTGCGGCGCATGGTCATGCCCTCCTGCTGGGAGGCCGTGCGCGCCCCGGGCGAGGCCGACGACCCCCTCGGCGAGGACCACGACTCGCCCACGCCGGGCCTGGTGCATCGCTACCCCAACCGGGTGCTGTTCCTGGCCACGGACTTCTGCTCCACCTACTGCCGCTACTGCACGCGCTCGCGCGCGGTGGGCGGCCGGGAGGCCGTCTGCGGCAGCAACCGCGCCGACCATCTGCGCCAGCGCTGGCAGAACTGCCTGGACTACATCGCGGCCACCCCGCAAATCCAGGACGTGCTGCTCTCCGGCGGCGACCCGCTGACCATGCCCGAGGAGGCGCTGGACTGGCTGCTCACGCGGCTGCGCGCCATCCGCCACGTGGAGATCGTGCGCATCGGCACCAAGGTTCCGGCCGTGCTGCCGCAGCGCGTCACCATCAGCCTCGCGCGGATGCTCAAGAAGCACCATCCGCTGTGGGCGAGCCTGCACTTCGCCCACCCCGACGAGCTCACCGAGGAGTCGCGCCTGGCCTGCGAGCGTCTGGCCGACGCCGGCATCCCCCTGGGCAGCCAGACCGTGCTCCTGGCCGGGGTCAACGACCGGCCCGCGGCCCTGGGCAAGCTCTTCCAGGGCCTGCTGGCCTTCCGCGTGCGGCCCTACTACCTCTATCAGTGCGACCCCATCAGCGGCTCGGCCCACTTCCGCACGCCGGTGTCGCGCGGGGTGGAGATCCTGCGGGCCCTGCGCGGCCGCCTGACCGGCTACGCCATGCCGACCTTCGTCATCGACGCGCCCGGCGGCGGCGGCAAGATCCCCCTCTCGCCGGACTACGTGCTCGGCCGCGAGGGCGACAAGCTGCTGCTCCGGAACTACGCCGGCGGGTCCTACAGCTACCCCGACAGCGCCGGAGCCAAGGACAGCCCGGCCGCCGGAGGCCGCGCATGATCGTCGGGCTGACCTACGACCTGCGCTCCGAGTATCTGGCCGCCGGCTACGGCGAGGAGGAGACGGCGGAGTTCGACAAGGAGGACACCATCGAGGCCCTGGCCAAGGGCTTGGCCGCCCTGGGCTTCGCGGTGGACCGCGTGGGCTCGGCCAGGTCCCTGGTGAACGCCCTGGCCGACGGCCGGCGCTGGGACCTGGTGTTCAACATCGCCGAGGGGCTGTACGGCCTGGGCCGCGAGGCCCTGGTTCCGGCGCTGCTCGACGCCTACCGGATCCCCTACACCTTCTCCGACCCGCTGGTCATGGCCCTGTGCCTGGACAAGGCCGCCTGCAAGCGCTTCGTGCGCGATCTCGGCCTGCCCACGCCGGACTTCGCCGTGGTGCGCACGGACAAGGACATCGCCCAGGTCGGCCTGCCCTACCCCGTGTTCGCCAAGCCCGTAGCCGAGGGCACGGGCAAAGGGGTTTCGGCCGCCTCGCGCGCGGGGGACAAGAAGGAGCTCGCGGCGGTGTGCCGCGCGTTGCTGAAACGCTTCCAGCAGCCCGTGCTCGTGGAGGAATACCTCCCCGGCCGGGAGTTCACCGTGGGCATCGTGGGCACGGGCGAGATGGCCCGGCCCGTGGGGGTCATGGAGGTCGCGCTCAACGGCTCGGCCGAGCCGGGGGCGTATTCCTACAGCAACAAGGCCAACTTCGAGAAGCTGGTGCAATATCTGCCCGTGGAGGGCTCGGCCGCGGCCGAGGCCCGCGACCTGGCCCTGGCCGTGTGGCGGGGCTTGGGCTGCCGCGACGGCGGCCGGGTGGACATCCGCATGGACGCCGCGGGCCGCGCAAGCTTCCTGGAGGTCAATCCGTTGGCGGGGCTGAACCCCGTGATCTCGGATTTGCCCATTCTCTGCGCCATGAACGGCGTGCCCTACCAGGACCTGCTCGGCATGATCGTGCAGTCGGCCCTGGAGCGGCTGCCCATGAACCCGGACAAGGAACGCCAGACGCGCGGCCCCCGGAACTAACTGGAGCGACGATGATCGAACGGGGCGTGACCGGGCTCGCCGTGGCCGTACTGCACGACCCGGCGGGCCCGCACGACCCGCCGGATCGCATCGACAGCCTCAGACAGGCCGAGGCCTTCGCCGCGGCCCTGGAGCGGCTGGGCTGCCGGCCCGCGCTGGTGCCCTTCGTCGCCGACCTCGCGGCCGTGCGCGCACGGATCGCGGAGCTGCGGCCCGCCGCCGTGGCCAATCTGGCCGAAAGCCTGGCCGGGCTGGAGCGCCTGGCCTTTTGCGCCGCCGCCCTGGCCGAGGCCCTGCGCGTCCCCTGCACGGGCAATCCCTCGGCCGCGCTGCTGGCCAGCACGGGCAAGAGCGCGGTCAAACGCCGGCTGCTCATGGCCGGCCTGCCCACCGCGCCCTGGCTGGCGCATGATCCGCGGCCCGGCGACGCCGCCCCGGACTTCAGCGCCGGTCCGGCGCGCTTCCTGATTAAGCCGGAGGACGAGCACGGCTCCGTGGGCATCGGGCCGGACGCCCTGGTCACGGCCCTGGACCGGGCGCACCTGCTGGAGCTTCTGCACGGCCGCGAGACGCGGCTGGGCCTGCCCTGCCTGGCCGAGACCTTTCTCTCCGGCCGGGAGTTCGCGGTGTCCATCCTGCAGGGATCGGAAGGGCCCGAGGCCCTGCCCGTGGCCGAAATGCGCTTCCTGGCCCCCAAGGAGACGACCGTCCTCACCTACGCCTCCAAGTGGCGCGAGGAGAGCCGCGACTGCGCCAGCACGCGGCGGCGCTTCCCGGCGGACGAGCCGCGCCTGACGCTGCGGCTGCAGGATCTGGCCCTTTCGGCCTGGCGGGTGCTGGGCCTCGCCGGCTACGCCCGGCTGGACTTCCGCCTGGACGCCGAGGGCGCGCCGCAGATCATCGACGTGAACGCCAACCCCTGCCTTGCGCCGGACGCGGGATTCGCGGCGGCGGCGGCGCGGGCGGGTCTGGACTACGACACCCTGGCCGGACGCATCCTGCGGGCCGCCCTGGGCTGGCCCGACGAGGCGGCCCCGGCCGGCGACTGCGGCGCTCTGCGCTGGCGGCAGGCCGTGAACGCCAGCGACGCCGAGGCCGTGCGGCGGCTGGCCGAGGCCACGGGCTTCTTCAACGCAGACGAAGTCGCCATCGCGGGCGAACTTGTGCAGGAGCATCTTGCCAAGGGCGAGGCGAGCGGTTATTTTTTCATTTTTGCGGAGGACGATCGCGGTCTGGCCGGCTACGCCTGTTACGGGCCGGTGCCCGGCTCCCAGGACAGCTACGATCTGTACTGGATCGCCGTCGACCCGGCGCGCCAGGGCGGCGGGCTGGGCGGCGGGCTGCTGGCCCGGGCCGAGGCCGACATGGCCGCGCGCGGGGCCGGCGGCGTCTACGCCGAAACCGCCTCGCGCGGGCAGTACGGCCCCACGCGGCGTTTCTACGAACGGCACGGCTACGCCGTCGCGGCCCGGCTCGCCGGGTTCTACGCGGCGGACGACGACAAGATCATCTATCACAAGCGCGTCCGCGGGGCGCGCCCGGAGCATGCATGAGCAACACCGACGACAAGCCCGGGACCTACCAGCTGGTCCTAATCACCGGAGGCAAGGTCAAGGAGGAGGTCCTCTTCTCCTCGCCCAATCTGCTGGAAGTGGAACTCCGGCGCGAGCAGCACATCCGCTCCATCACCCAGGGCTACGTGGAGATCCGCAGGGTCTAAAGTCCGGACCCGCGGCAGGATTTTCCCGTCCCGCCGCGGGTCTGAATATTGCACACCAACGGTTCGGAGGCCGCCCGTGACCCGAACGAACCGACCACCGCCCGGCCGAAGAGGGCGTCTTCCCGACCAGGCCGCGGGCTTCACCCTCATGGAGATGACGGTGGTGCTTGTGGTCCTGGGGATCCTTTCGGCCGTCATCATGTACAGCACGCCCAGCCTGGACCCGGCCGCGGGCGCCAGGTTTTCGGAGCTGCGCTCGCAGATCCGCTACGTCCAGCTGCGCGCCATGAAGAGCGGCACCGACTACTACGGGCTCAAGTGCGACGGCGCGACCTATTACTGGGCCTTCAACAGCACCGCCCCGGACACGGCGGACGCCCGGCTCGTGCTGCCCGGCGCAAGCTCCACGCAGGTGGCCCTGGCGGACAAGGGCCTGACCATGACCGCCTTCACGCTGTATTTCGACACCTTCGGCATCCCGTACAGCGGCGCCACGCCGACCAAGCTCGCCGCGCCGCTGGTCATCAACGTCGCGGCCGGGGGCGTCAACGCCACCCTCAGCATCACCCCGGAAACGGGCTTCGTGCAGTAAGGAGGAGCCATGCCCCAGCGATCCGGCCGCAGCCCCCGCTCGGGCTTCACCCTCCTGGAGCTCATCGTGATCATCGTGGTGGCCGGGTTCCTCGGCGCGCTGCTGGTGCAGATGCTGGGCACGCAGCTTTTGCGCAGCGGCAATCCCGTGGTCACGGCCAAGGAGTCCGCCCAGGCCGAGGCCGCCCTCGAAGGCGTGGTGGCCTATTACACCAGCCGGGTGAACACCAACATCAGCGGCGCCCTGGACGACGTGAAGACCCAGTACAGCGGCAACTCCACGGTGAGCTTCTCCGCGGACGACGCCAACTGGCAGAGCACGGGCGTACGCGTGCTCACCGTGACCGTCACCGCGGGCGGTTCGCGGCTGACCGCGCTGCTCACGCAGTCGCGCACCAACGCCGCAGACGATCCCACGAACTTCTAGGGAGCGCGCCATGCGGACGCCAAACGGCTTCACCCTCATCGAAATCATCTGCACCATGGTGATCCTCGGGTTCATCGCGGTGTTCGGAGCCATGTTCCTGGCCACGGGCATGCGCGGCGCGCTCACCTCGCGCCTGGCCGAGGAGAACGGTCAGAAGGCCCAGATCGCCCTGGAGCGCATCGGCCTCGAACTGCGCGACATCAATGGCGCCACGGTCGTCACCACCGGCGCGACGCCGTACATCCGCTACACCTCCGGCCAGACCAAGCTTTCCGGCACGCGCACCCTGGCCTACGACAACGCGGCCAAGATCATCACCCTGACGCCCGCCTCCGGCGGCTCGGCCTACACCCTGGTGGACGGCGTCAGCGCCTGCGCCATGAGCTTTTCCGGCACGAGCTACAGCACGACCCTGAACGTGACCTTCACCCTGGACAACACGCCCGGCGACTTTTCGATCAGCGTGAAACCGCGGCAGGCGGCGCTTTCGCTGTGAGGCGGGGAGGGGCAGCCATGCGACGCGACAAAAACGGCGGCCAGCGCGGCAGCATCCTGGTCTACCTGATCCTGGGGCTGGTGGCCTTCGGCGTGCTGGCCATGGCCGGGGCCTCGCGCTTCGGCTCGTCCATCGTGAGCGTGCTCTCGCCCAACTGCAGCGTGGCGGCCCGGCACATGAGCGAGTCGGGCATGCGCTACGCCATGGCCCGGCTGCGCGCCTGCGACACCCAGTCCGCCCTGGATGCGGCCATCAGCCAGATGAACGGCACCAGCTACGACGTGGACGCGGCCAAGGGCCTGTCCTTCAAGATCTCCATCGGCTACGACGGCTCGGGCAACCTGCTCGTCACGAGCACCGGCCAGGGCTGCACCGGCGTCATCCACGTGGACTCGCCGGCGCTTTCGCTCTCGGTGAACGTGCCCAAGATCGGACCGCAGCCGGCCAGCAGCAGCGAGGTCATCGACTTCAGCAACGTCGGCGACGACTTCTTCAACACCACCGACCTGCGCGGCACCGGGCCCATCACCGTGGACGCCACCGCCAAGACCATCACCTTCGGCAACCTGTACGAGGGGCACAACGCGGCGGCCATCTGGTACGCGGGCAACGCCACCGGCGGCTGCCTCAACGGCAACTGCACCATGACCAACGGCCTGCGCGCCTATTTCACCGTGCAGTGGAAGAGCACCTCCGTGGCCGACGGCCTCGTCTTCGGCGTCATCAGCGCCCAGACCAACCCGATCACCGCCGTCGGCGGCGACGTGGACATGGGCGAACTCATGGGCTGGGCCGGGCCGGGCCCCTCGGGCAACGGCATCACGCCGCCCAAGATCGGCATGGAGTTCGACACCTACTACAACAGCTGCAACACGCCGCTCTACGCCGCCGGAAGCCGCTGCGACCCGGACTCCTACTCCACCGTGGACCACCTGGCCTACGTGTTCTGGGGCACGAACACATACATCGGCGGCAACATCTACAGCGGCTACTACGGCAAGACCGTCTACAAGGGCGGCGTCTTCTACGACGACAACCGCCACGGCGCGGGCTCCGGCTCCACCTCCGAGCCCGTGTCCTCCAACGACCCCGACGGCAACGGCAACGGCCTGTTCGGCCTGTACTACATGGGTTCGAGCAACTGGCTGCGCGGCGGCACCAAGTACTCTATCCGCTATGAGCTGACGCGGCTGACCACGGCCAGCGCCGGAAGCGCCTACTGCTACCTGCTCAAGACCTGGGTCACCAACTCCACGCCGAGCACCGCCTACAAGGACGTCACCGCGGACTACGACGCCAACGCCTATCCGCCGACCATGCAGCAGGTGGTCTTCCTGAACTCCACCTACCACGACCAGCTCGGCAAAGTCTTCTTCGGCTGGACCGAGGCCACGGGCGACTCCACCCAGTCCATCACCGTGGGCGACTTCAACCTGGCCTTCAAGAAGGACCAGCCGTCCTACGGCTCGGCGCCCAGCGGCTACACCGCCTACTGGCCCATGTACGACAACATCGGCAGCAGCGTGACCGAAATCGCCAACGGCCGCACCGGAACCATCACCGGCACGGCGCGCTGGGTGCCGGGCGTCGCCACCCCCAACGGCGCGGCCCTGTACTTCAATGGCGGCACCTACATGTCCGCCGCCGACAACACCGCCCTGGACCTCACCGGCACGGGCACGGTGTCGCTGTGGTTCAAGATGACCGCGTCCAACACCAGCCGCTGGCTCCTGCACAAGGGCAGCACCGGCACGTCCAACGAGGCCTACGGGTTGCAGCTCGACTCCAGCGGCAGGCTGCGCTTCCGCCTGCGCTCCAACAGCACCACCTACCGGGAGGCCGTGTCCACCACGACGCCGACGACGAACCGCTGGTACCACGTGGCCGCGGTCTGGGACACCGGGGGCACGGCGCTGACGCTCTATGTCAACGGCGTAGCCGAAGGCAGCAACACGGCCATCTCCGCGCGCAATTCGAACGGCTCCTTCTACCTCGGCGCGGGCGACAACTATAACACCGGGGCCTTCACAGGAGTCATCGACGAGGTGTATCTGTACAAGCAGGCGCTCACCGCGGCCCAAATCGCGACCCTGGCCACGGGCGCGCCCTAGAGCACGGGAGGCTTGTCCAGCATGCGCCGTCTGCGTCCGCTCGTCCTGTGTCTGCTGCTCGCCTGGCCGGTTGCGGCCATGGCCGGGGAACAGACGGACCAGCCGCCGGCCGAGGAGCCGACGTCGCGACCGGCCGCCTCCGGCGCAGCCGCGCCCTTTCCCGGCCCGGTGACGCCCCAGGCCAGACCCAAGGCCGCCCGGCCGCAGCAGGTCCGGCAGGCGGACGCGCAAACGCCGGCCGGGCGGGGACAGCCGGACCGGCAGCCCCAGGCCCAGCACCCCCAGAATCCGCAGCGGCCCAAGTCCGGCCGCGCCCTCTACGGCGACATCATCATCCACAGGTGAAAACCATGCGTACATTCCCCGGCATCACGTCCTTCCCCGCCGCGGCCGCCCTGATCGGCCTGCTCCTTTCCGCCGCGCCGGCCCGGGCGGCCGACGACGCCCAGCAGCAGGCCGCCAAGCCCGGCGCGCTGGAGACCGTCAAGCGGGCCATCGACTCCCAGGGCGACATCTCGCCCCAGGCCAAGGCCGCCCTGTCCAAGACCGAGGCCGGCAAAAAGCTCGTGGAGGGTGCGGACACGCGCCAGGGGGCCGGCGCACCGGCCCAGCAGGCCCCGGCGCATAAGGGCCAGCCCGCTTCCGGCCGCAAGGCCCTCTACGGCGACATCATCATCCACAAATGAGCATGTTCGGGACGCCGCTGCCGGAACGCCTGGGCCTGCCCATGGGCCACGTGGGCATCGGCGACTGCGCCTTCGCGGCCAAGCCCATGCTCTTCGTCACGGTGCTCGGCTCCTGCGTCAGCGTGACCTTCCACCACCCCGGCCGGCAGGCCGGCGGCATGTTCCACGCCATGCTCCCGGACCGCAACATGGCCCGCGGCCGCCAGCGCGTCTGCACCTTCGCCGACGCCGCCGTGGCGGCCATGCTGGAGCGTTTCGCGGCGCGCGGCATGCCCGCCCGCGAACTCACGGTGAAGATCTTCGGCGGGTCCAACACCATGCAGACGGCCCACCCGGCCGCCCTGCGCGAGATGCTCGACGTGGGCCGGAAGAACGTCGACGCGGCCCTGGCGGCCCTGGCCGCCCGCGGGCTTGTCCCCGCCGCCAGCGACGTTCAGGGCGCATACGGCCGCAAGATCTATTTCGCCACGGCCACGGGCGAGGTCTGGCTGTCCTACATGGACTCGGCCGAGACCCGCCGCGTCCAGGCCGAGCAGAGGCCGGAATGAGGCCGGCGCGCCTCGCGGCCCTGGGACTGCTCTGCCTGCTCGGGCTGCTGGCCGCCGTTCCGGCTCCGGCCGCCGGGCCCGCGGCCGGGGATCCGGCCCCGCTCGTGGCCCTGCGCGTGCTGCGCCGCCTGCCCCACGATCCCGCGGCCTTCACCCAGGGGCTCGCGCTGCGCGGCGGCGCGCTCTACGAGAGCACCGGCCTCTACGGCGCGTCGTCCGTGCGCCGCCTGGACCCGCAGAGCGGCCGCGTCCTGGCCCGCGCGGACCTGGAGCCGCGGCTCTTCGGCGAGGGCCTGGCCCTCTGCCCCGAGGGCAAAAATGCCCGGCTGGTGCAGCTCACTTGGCGCGAGGGCGTCATCCTGACCTACGACCCGCGCACCCTGCGCGAGACCGCCAGGGCGCGCCTGCGCGGCCAGGGCTGGGGCCTGGCCTGCCGCGGCCGCGAGCTGATCCTCAGCGACGGCACGGACGTCCTGCGCTGGCTCGACGCCGCGACCCTGCGCGAGACCGGCCGCGTCCTGCGCGTGCGCGACGCCGGAAAACCCGTGGAGCGGCTCAACGAGCTGGAGTGGGTCAACGGCTGGATCGTGGCCGACATCTGGGAGGAGGACCGCGCCGCGGTCATCGATCCGCGCAGCGGCCGCGTGGCGGCCTGGCTGGACCTCGCGCCGCTGCGCGTGCGCCTGCGGCCCGAGGCCGAGGTCGCCAACGGCGTGGCCTACGACGCGGCGGAGCGCCCCGGCGAGCTCTGGCTCACGGGCAAACGCTGGGACATGCTCTTCGTGGTCGAGCTGCCGGAAATCCTCAGGACTTCGCCTTCCGGCCCGGCTTCGCCGCCGGGGTCCGCGCGCCGCTAGTCCCCGGGAAGGGCGCTCCGGGCCAGAACATCAAGATCAGGCCAAGAATGATCATCGGCAGGCAGAGAATCTGGCCCATGCTCATCCAGTCAAAGGCCACGAAGCCGAGCTGGACGTCAGGCTGGCGGAAGAACTCCACGATGAAGCGGAAGCAGCCGTAGCCGAGCAGGAACAGCCCGCCCACGGCCCCGCGCGGCCGGGGTTTGCGCGCGTAAATCCAGAGGATGACGAACAGCAGCGCGCCCTCCAGGGCGGCCTCGTAGAGTTGCGAGGGGTGGCGCGGCAGCGGCCCGCCGGTGGGGAAGACCATGCCCAGGGGGGCATCCGTCACGCGGCCCCAGAGCTCGCCGTTGATGAAGTTGCCCATGCGCCCGGCCAAAAGTCCCGGCGGCACCAAGGGCGCGATGAGATCGCCCACCTCCAGCAGGCTCTTGCCCACGCTGCGGCCATAGAGCCAAGCCACGAGCACCACGCCGACCACGCCGCCGTGGAAGCTCATGCCGCCCTGCCAGATGGCCGGAATCTCCAGGGGATTCGCCAGGTAGTAGGAGAAATTGTAGAACAGCACGTAGCCCAGGCGGCCGCCCAGGACCACGCCGGCCACCAGCCAGGTGATCAGGTCGTCCACCTGCGCGGGGGCCCAACCGGAGCCGGGCCGCCGGGCGCGCACGCGGCCCAGCCACCAGGCCGCGCCGAAACCCACGGCGTACATCAGTCCGTACCAGCGCACGGCCAGGGGGCCGAGCCTCAGGGCGATGGGGTCGAAGACCGGGTAGGTGAGCATTCGCGTCTCCGGGGCCGGGCGGCGGTTTGTTTCCCGGCGGAAATTGCGCTAGGGGTCTTCACGGGGGGAGCGAACGTCCCGGCGCGCAAGCACAACTCGGTCTTTTTTCCCCCCGCGTCAACCCCGGAACAGGTTCCGGCCCGGCCGCGCGGCCGGCCTGGGAGGCACATGGAAGCAGGCAAGGAGCTGGACATCCTGGAGATGCCCGTGGAGGCCCTGGCCGCCTACTGGCTGTCCATCAAGAAGCTGCTCGACGCCAAGCGCGACAAGAACCTCCTCGCGGCCGAGCGCGAGAACACCGGCGAGCGCTACATCCGCCACCTGCTGGACGCCGCGGTCTCGAACATGGACCCGGAGCTGACGCGGCGGCTGGCCCGGGCCAAGGCCTCGGCCCTGCTCGCCGAGGCGCGCCGGCGCTTCGAGATGATGCGCCTGGGGCTCACGGCCATCGCCCAGAACGAGAACCCCCGGCTGACCTACATCCGCCTCTCGGCCCACCTCGCCGCCGCGCCGCTCTCGGAGAAGCGCGCCTTCGAGCTGGCCCACGGGCTCATGTCCACCGTGGCCGAAAAGGACGCCGACCTGCCGGTGCTCCTGGCCGTGGATCACAAGCAGAAGGACGACCGCCTGGCCGTCAAGCTGCTCTTCTACGCCCTGGCCGGCCGGCGCAACGGCCGGCAGTCGCTGCACGAGTACCTGCCGCACCTGGGCTCCACGCCCTTCGCCGAGGGGCTGTCCCTGGCGGCGGACGGCTTCGACGCGGACTTCGTCTCGGCGCACATGGCCGCCCTGCGCGACGCGGCGCTCCAGTCGGCCCGGCGCAAGATGCGCATGGCCGCGGAGATGTGCCTGGGCATCCGCGCCGGGCTGTCCTACGAGGACGTGTTCCGCGTGGCCCGCGCGTTCATGGAGTAGGCGGCCCGCGGGCGCGATTTCCCCTTGCGCTTTCGCAGGCCGGGAGGCATAGATTAAAGCTATCCCGGCGCGCAGGGCCAGCGCCCTCCTCCCCGGCCGGGATCAACCGGGAGCGTGGCGCCCATGCCTCCATCCCCCGAAGGGTCCGCATCCCAGGCAACCGCGCCCGAACGGCCCGGCCGAAGACCGTTGCGGTTTTCCGCGCGGGCCGCGTTCATCGCCGCGGCGTTCGTCTTCGGCCTGCTCCTGGCCGCGCCGCTGGCCTGGTTCAACTACGCCCGCAACACCGACGCCGCGCTGGAGGTGGCCGCCGACCTGGCCCGGCAGACCGGCGATCTCGTGGCCCTGCGCACCCGGCTGCTCATCCAGCCGCTGAACTTCCTGGGCGAGCACGTGCCGCTCCTGCCCGGCGCGGACGCCCGGCCGGCCGGCTTCGCGCATCCCCTGCTGCCGATCTTCCTGGACCTTTTGACCGACAATCCGCAGATCTACGCCCTGTATTTCGGCTACGACAACGGCGACTTCCTGCAGGTCATCTCCCTGGGCGGCAATGTCGGCGTCCGGCGCAGCCTGCGCGCGCCCCATGGCGCGGCCTACGCCCTGCGGCGCATCGCCCTGGAGGGCGGCCGCCGGCTGGAGCGCTGGCGCTTCCTGGACGCCGCCCGCCGCGCGGTCGCCGAAGCCCCAGCCAGCCCGGCGGCCTACGATCCGCGCACGCGGCCCTGGTACGCCGCGGCCATGCAGATGGACGGAATCCTGCGTTCGCGGCCCTATGTGTTCAGCAGCACGGGCGCGCTGGGCGTCACGCTCTCGCGGCGGGTGCGCGGAGCGCATCCGGCGGTCTTCGGCGCGGACATGACCCTGGAGTCCCTGTCGCGCTTTCTGGCGGACCAGAAAATCGGCGCATCGGGCACGCTGTTCATCTTCGACTCCGGCGGCGACCTCGTGGGCCACCCGGATCCGGCCAAGCTCTCGCGGCCGGGCGCGGACGGCAAGCCCGCGCGCGCCTCGGTGCAAAGCCTGGGCGACCCGCGCGCCGCGGCGCTGTTCAAACGCTTCCGCGAGCGCGGCGGCGGATTCGGCCTGTCGCGGGTGACGGTGGCGGGCGAAAGCCTCCTGGCGCAGGCGCGCCAGATGGAGGAGTTCGGCAGCGGCCAGGTTTACCTGGGTCTGGCGCTGCGGCCGGAGGACTTCACCGGCGCACTGGCCAAAACGCGCGATCAGAGCCTGCTCTTCGCCCTGGCGCTCATCATCGTGGCGGTTCCGGGCCTGGCGCTGCTGGCCGGGCGGTTCTCGCGGTCCATGCACAGCCTGGCCGAGGAGGCCGACCGCATCCGCGGGCTCAAGATGGACTCCGGCCTGTGCCTGCGCTCGCACATCGACGAGGTGGACGCCTGGGCACGGCCATGGCCAGCATGCGCAGCGCGCTGGCGAGCTTCAGCCGCTACCTGCCGCGCACGCTGGTGCGCCAGTTCATCGAGACGGGCGCGGACCCGGTCCCGGGCGGCGTCCGCCGCGAAATCACCCTGCTGTTCTCGGACGTGGAGAACTTCACCCCCCTGGCCGAGCACCTCGCGCCCGAGGACCTCATGCAGGCCATGAGCGAATATTTCCAGGCCGTGGGCCAGGCCATCCTGGACAGCGGCGGCACCATCGACAAGTTCATCGGCGACGCGGTGATGGCCTTCTGGAACGCGCCCTACGAGTCCTCGGACCACGTGGAGCAGGCCTGTCTGGCGGCCTTGCGCGTGGCGCGCGCCTCGGAGGAGCTCAACGCCCGGCGCGCGGCCGCCGGCCTGCCGCTCCTGCGCACGCGCGTGGGCGTGCATACGGGCGCGGCCGTCGTGGGCAACCTGGGCTCCGCCGACCGCATGGACTACACGGCGCTGGGCGCGAGCGTGAACCTGGCCAGCCGGCTGGAGGGCCTGAACAAGTTTTACGCCACGCGGATTCTGGCCAGCCACTCCGTGCGCGACCGCACCCGGCAGGAATTCCTGTTCCGCTCCGTGGACGTGGTCGTGCCCAAGGGCACCAGCGATCCCGTGGCCGTGTTCGAACTCGTGGGGGCCATGCCCGCCAGCCGCTTCGCCGAGGTGGCCGCGCCGCGCGCCGACCTGGGCTTCTGCTCCCGCTGGGAGCGGGCCGTCACGCTCTACCGCACGGCCCAGTGGGACCGCGCGCTCGGCGAATTCACGGCGCTGGCCCAGCTGCACCCGGACGACAAGCTGGCGGCCATGTACTGCACGCGCACGCAGCGGCTTTTGAAGAACAAGCAGGGCCGCGACTGGAAGGCCATCAAGCGCTTCGTGAACAAATAGGGGGGAACGGCCATGGCGGAACTCGCCTGGAGCGACGGCCTGAGCATCGGGGTGGCGGAGGTGGACGCCCAGCACAAGCGGCTCATCGGCCTGGTGAACGATGTCGCGGAGGCGGTGCGGGCCGGGGCGGGGCGGGACATCGCCGGCGCGGCCCTGCGCAACCTCTGCGACTACGCCGTGGAGCACTTCGCCTCGGAGGAGGCGCTCATGGACCCGGAGAGCTACCCCGAGTACGACATGCACCTGGGCCAGCACATGGACGGCACCACCAGGGCCCTGGACTTCCTGCAGGCCTTCAGCCAGGGCGAGGAGGTGGACATGGCGCAGTTCGTGGCCTTCCTGTCGGACTGGGTGGTCCACCACGTCATGGAGGTGGACCAGACCCTGGGCCGCCACCTCCGCTCGCGCGGCGCGGCCTAGGCGCTCCGCTCCGCGCGGCGCATTGACGGGCCCGCCGCGCCCGGATAGGTGAGGACGACGACCCCACCGCCCCTTCCGGAGGCCCCAGTGAACGAACTGCACTACGGCGACAACCTGGACGTGCTGCGCGGCTTCGCGCCCGAGACCGTGGACCTCGTGTACCTGGACCCGCCGTTCAACTCCAACGCCAGCTACAACGTGCTCTTCAAGAGCCCGCAGGGCCAGGAAAGCCAGGCGCAGATCGAGGCCTTCGAGGACACTTGGCACTGGGGCGAGCAGGCCGAACGCGAGTATCGCGAGCTGCTGCACCAGGAGAACACGGACGTGGCGGGCATGATGACCGCGCTGCGCTCCTTCCTGGGCGAAAACGACATGATGGCCTACCTGACCATGATGGCCAACCGGCTGCTCAAGCTGCACAACGTGCTCAAGCCCACGGGCAGCCTCTACCTCCACTGCGACCCCACCGCCAGCCACTATTTGAAGGTGGTGTTGGATGGGGTGTTCGGGAAGGAGAATTTTTGCAATGAAATAATTTGGCAACGCACAGGGGCAAAGGCTCATGCTTACAAAAGGTTTGCCTCAGGGCATGATGTAATTTTCTTTTATACAAAGACAGATGCAGCAGTATGGAATCTACAGTATGCGCCGCATCGAAAAGAATATATAGAAAGTCATTATGGCCAAATTGAAGAAGCGACAGGTCGACACTATACGCTTGGAGACCTGTTAAATCCGAATCACGATAGGCCAAATCTTACTTACGAATTTCCTCCGGGAAGCGGTCAAGTACGAGTATGGCGTTGGAAAAAAGAACGAATGATGAAGGCCCTTGAGGATGATCGGATATATTTCCCTCCCAAAGGAGGTGTCCCGCGGTTTAAGCGTTATCTTGACGAAATGGCAGGGACTCCTTTCACCACAGTTTGGACCGACATCCCGCCCATCAATTCCCAGGCCCAGGAACGCCTCGGCTATCCCACGCAGAAGCCGCTGGCCCTGCTGGAGCGCATCATCAACGCCTCCAGCAACCCCGGCGACGTGGTGCTCGACCCCTTCTGCGGCTGCGGCACCGCCCTGCACGCCGCCCAGAAGCTCGGCCGCAGCTGGATCGGCATCGACATCACCCACCTCGCCATCAGCCTCATCGAGAAGCGCCTCAAGGACGCCTTCCCCGGCATCGAGTACGTGACTCACGGCACGCCCAAGGACCTGCCCGGCGCTGAGGATCTGTTCCGCCGCGACCCGTACCAGTTCCAGTGGTGGGCCTGCTCGCTGGTGGGCGCGCAGCCCTACAAGGGCAAAAAGAAGGGCGCGGACGGCGGCATCGACGGCGTGATTTTCGTCCAGGACGACCTTTCCGGCGAGCCCAAGCGCATCATCGTTTCGGTCAAGGGCGGCGCGCACGTGGACGTCAAGATGATCCGCGAGTTCGCCCACGTGGCGGACGCGAACAACGCCATCATCGGGCTCTTCGTCACCCTGACCCCGCCCAAGTCCACCATGATCAAGGAGGCCGCCAGCGCCGGCTTCTACCCCTGCCCGCACAACAAAATCGACTACCCCAGAATCCAGATCCTCACCGTCGGGGGGCTGCTCGCCGGGACCGAACGGCCGCAATTCCTGGATCTCTCGCAGGGGGCCACGACCTTCAAGCAGGCCCCGCGCGAAAAGCCCAAGCAGAAACAGATGCGGCTGGTTTAGGCCCACCGCGTCCCGGTCCCGGCCAGCGGCAGGCGCGTGGAGGCCTTGATCTCGCGCAGGGACAGGCTGGAGCGGATGGACGTCACGCCCGGCAGCTTGCGCAGCACCTCGGTCACGAAGCGGCCGTAGGCGTCCAGGTCCTCGGCCACCACCTCCAGGAAATAGTCGGCCTCGCCGGTGACGTTGTGGCAGGCCAGCACCTCCGGGATGTCCAGCACGGCCGTCTCGAAACGCGCCGTGGCCTCGTCCACGTGGTTGGCGAAGCACAGCTGCACCAGCGCCAGCACCCCGAAGCCCAGCCGCCGCCGGTTCAGGTTGGCCTGGAAGCCCTCGATGATCCCGCGCTCCTCCAGCCGCTTCAACCGCCGCCAGCAGGGCGTCTCACTCAGGGACAGGGCCTCGGCCAGCCGGGCGTTGGTCATGCGGCCGTCCGCCTGGAGCAGGTCCAGCAGGGCGCGGTCCGTTTCGTCCAGACCGGTTTCAGCAAGTTTCTTCTCCATCTCCGCCTCCGACAGAAAGATTCTTGCCGATCCATCCTGTTTTCCGGCCGGAAAAGCAAGGCAATTTCCCCTCCCGCGCGCTATGCTCCCGGCAATCCGTCGCCAAGGAGCGCGCCATGCCCGATCCGTCCCTGCTGCCCCTGTACTTCGCGGCCCTGGCCGCGCGGCTGGCCGTGGGCTAAACGATCTCCAGCCCCACGGGGCAGTGGTCGCTGCCCTGGACCTCGGGTGCGATCCAGGCGGCCCGCACGCGATCCTTCAGTTCGTCCGACACAAAGAAATAATCGATGCGCCAGCCCACGTTCTTGGCCCGGGCGTTGGCGCGGAAGCTCCACCACGAATAGTGGTCCGGGCCCTTCTCGAACATCCGGAAGGTGTCCACATAGCCGGCGGCGATGAACGCGTCGATCCAGGCCCGCTCGATGGGCAGGAAGCCGCTGGTCTTTTCGTTGGCCTTGGCGTTTTTAAGGTCGATCACGGTGTGGGCGGTGTTGAAGTCGCCGCCGACGATGACCGGCTTGACCCGGCGCAGTTCCTGGGCCTCGGCCAGAAAGGCGTCGTAAAAACCCATCTTGTAGCCCAGGCGCTCCTCGTCCTTCTGGCCGTTGGGAAAATAGATGTTGAAGAGGTAGAAGTCCGGGTACTCCAGGCGGATGACCCGACCCTCGCCCCGGAAACGCGGGTCCCGGAGGCCGAAGGAATGCGCCGCGGGCGGCGTCTTGAGCAGGCAGGCCGTGCCGGAATAGCCCTTCTTGCCCTTGGACCAGTTCCACACGCCGGCGTAGCCCGCCGGGTCGCGCTCCGCCGGGGAAAGCTGCTCCGGCTCCACCTTGGTTTCCTGGAGCAGCACGGCGTCCGCGTCGCACTGCGCCAGCCAGCCCGCGAAGCCCTTGCCCAACGCAGCCCTGAATCCGTTGACATTCCACGAGATGATGCGCATGACTCCTCCCGTTGGCGGCGGCCTTGCCTGGCCCGGCGCAGGCGTGTACACAGGTCGCCGGACAGCGTCCGTGTACAGGCAGCCGGGCCGCCTGCGCAAGGCCCAGCCCCAAGCCCGCGAGACGAAATGAACGATTCCCTACGCCAGCGCATCCTGAGCCTGCTGCTCATTCCGGCCGGACTGATCGCCCTGCTGGGTCTCGCCGAACTATTCTTCCGCTACATCGTGCCCGCGCCGGACATCCCCCAGCCGGCCTATTCCGGCGGGGTGCTGCGCCACCAGCCGGACCAGCGCGGCGTCTACTGGAGCGGCGACGTCGAGGCCCCCTTCCACATCAACGCCCAGGGCTGGAACTCCGTCCGGCCGGACTATTCCCCGGTGCGCACCGCCGCTCCGCGCATCGCCGTCATCGGCGACGCCCTGGTGGAGGCCCTGCAGGTGCCGCCGGACAAGAGCATCGCCGAGGACCTGGAGCGCGAGCTGCCCGGCGTGGAGGTCTTCCGCTACGGCATCAGCGGCGCGCCGCTCTCGCAGTTCCTCCAGATGGCGCGCAAGGACGCCCTGCCCGCGCACCCGGACGTGCTCGTGGTCGTGGTGGATCACGGCGACTTCGACAGCTCCTACCGCGAGGTGCCGGGGACCTTCGCCAAAAGCTTCCTCAAACTGCGCCTGGACGCCGAGGATCAGGTGCAGGAGCTGCCGCCCGAGCCCTACGTCCAGGGTCTGACCAGCCGCCTGCGCAACAGGAGCGCCACCTGGCGCTACCTCGCCTACGGCCGGCAGTTCCGCTTCGCCGCCCTGCGGCGCATCTTCCTGCACCAGGGCCAGGACCGGCGCTACGAGGCCGACATCGACATCACGGATCTGGCCGAGCGCGAATCCCTGGACCGCCGCGCCGCGCGCTATCTCTTCTCCCGGCTCAAGGCCGAATCCACGGGCGCGGGGGCGTACCTCCTGCTCGTGATGGACGGCGTGCGCGAAAGCATCGAGGCCGGACGCCAGGCCTCCCCGGACGGCGCGTTCCGCCTGAACCGCCTGGCCGCCGATGAGGCGGAGAAGCTGGGCATCCACTTCCTGGACCTGACCACGGCCTTCGCCGCGGACTTCAACGCCAACCGGCAGCCCTTCTCCGCCTCGGACGGCCGCTGGAACGAGCACGCCCACGCCGTGGCCGCCGCGGCGACCGCCGCGGAGCTGCGCCACCTCGGCTGGCTGCACCCGGCCGGCCGGTCCCGCCAATAAAAAAGGCCCGCCGAGGCGGGCCGGGAAAAACGCAGCGTCCGCGCTTCCCCTGCGGGAAGGACGGAGCCGGGTCGGCTGCGGCGCGCGCCGGGCCTAGTGCTCGTTCGGGCTGCTCTTCTTGATGATCACGAGGGCCGCGATGGTGCAGAACAAGCCGGCGAAAAAGAAGAAGAAGTCCATGACCCACCCCTTGTGGCAGTTGATTTCGGAGACGTTCTCCGAACCCCTCCGCTAACATAATTCCGCGCCCTTGCAAAGGGGGGGGCGCGGCTTGCACTCCCGCGGCGCATCCCCTACAACCCCAGCCATGCGAACGCGCAAGACGACCGCGCCGGACAGCGACGCCGAACGGAACATCCAGGAAATCCGCAAGCCGGACCACGACATCCTGATCCTCGGGGCCGGAGCCTCGGGCCTGCTCTGCGGCCTCACGGCCGCGCGGCGCGGCCGCTCCGTCACCCTGCTCGACCAGTGCGGCGAGCCGGGCCGCAAGCTGCGCGCCTCGGGCGGCGGGCGCTGCAACTGCACCAATCTGAAGGCCGCGCCCGGCCGCTACCTCTCCCGCAACCCGCGCTTCACGGCCCAGGCCCTGGCGCGCTACACTCCGGGCGACTTCCTGAACCTCCTGCGCGATTTGCGCCTTTCGGCCCACGAGGAGGGCGAGGGCCAGATGTTCTGCGACCAGGGCGCGACGGCCCTGGCCGAGGCCCTGGAGCAGGCCTGCCGCGCGGCCGGGTGCCGCTTCCTGCTGGGCCGCTCCGCCGTCCGCGTGACGCCCCCGGCGGGCGACGGCGGCTGCTTCCTGGTGGCCACCAATCCGCCCGACCCCGGCGGCCCGCTGGCCGCGCGCGCCCTGGTCATCGCCCTGGGCAGCCCGGCCTGGCCGGCCCTCGGCGGCTCGGACAGCGTGGCGCGTCTGGCCGGAATGCTCGATCTGCCGCACATCCCGGCGCGGCCGGCCCTCTGCCCGCTGCTGCTCGACGGCGCCGAGGCCGAGCTCTGCCGCGACTTGGCCGGAATCAGCCTCACGGCCACGGTCTCCTGCGCGGGCGCGAGCTTCACCGGCGGGCTGGTGTTCACGCACCAGGGTCTTTCCGGCCCGGCCGCGCTCAACGCCTCCTCGCTCTGGCGGCGCGGCGACGCCATCGCCATCGATCTGGCCCCCGGCCTGGACCTGGGCGAGCGGCTGCGCGACCCGGCCAGCGCCCGGAGCCTGGCGCGGACGGTCATCGCCGGCGTCGTGCCCCGCCGGCTGGCCGAGGCCCTGCTCGAAGGGACCCTGCGCGACGCCTCCGGCCGCAAGTGCGCGGAGCTTTCGCGCCAGCAGCTCGACGCCCTGGCCGCGGCGGTCCACGCCTGGAGCGTGATCCCGCGGGCCACGGCGGGCATGGCCCGGGCCGAGGCGGCCAGCGGCGGCCTGGACACGGCGGGCTTCTCGGCCAAGACCATGGAGAGCCGGACCATTCCCGGCCTCTTCGCCATCGGCGAGGCCCTGGACGTGGCCGGCGAGCTGGGCGGCTTCAACCTGCACTGGGCCTGGTCCTCGGCCTTCGCTGCCGGGAACGCGCTGTGAGCCGCCCCGGGCCGGCCGCCGGCGCGGGCCGCTGGGAGGGGCCCGGCGGCTGCCGCGAGGTTCTCGCCGTGGGCCTGCCGCTCATGGTCAGCATGGGCAGCGCCACGATCATGCAGTTCACGGACCGCATGTTTTTGGGCTGGCATTCCGTGGAGGAGCTGGCGGCCTCGGTGCCGGCGGGCATCGCCGCGTTCCTGTTCCAGGCGCTGTGCCTGGGCGTGGTCTCCTGCGCGGGCGTGCTCGTGGCGCAGTACCACGGGGCCTGCCGGCCGGAACGCGTGGGGCCGGCGCTCTGGGCGGGAATCTGGACCAGTCTGGCCCTGGGGGCGCTGCTCGCGGCCCTGGGCCCCTTGAGCGGGCCGATCTTCGACCTGGCCGGCCACCCGGAGACCGTGCGCGGCATGGAGGCCGACTACTTCGACATCCTGATCCGGGGCTCGGTCTTCGTGGTCCTGGCCGCCGCGCTCTCGGGCTATTTCTCCGGCCTGGGCCGCACGGTGCCGGTGATGCTGGTCAACCTGGCCGGGGCCGCCGCCAACATCCCGCTGGACTACGCCCTGATCTTCGGCCGCCTGGGCGCGCCGGAGCTGGGCATCCGCGGCGCGGCCTACGCCACCGTCGCCGGTTCGGTCCTCAACTGCGTCCTCTTCGCGCTGCTGCTCCTGGCGCCGGAGGCCGAGAAGCGCCACCGCCTGCGCAGCGGCTGGCGGCCCGAGGCCGAGATGTTCCGGCGGCTCCTGGACGTCGGCCTGCCCGCCGGGGTCCAGTTCTTCATGGACATCCTGGCGATCACAGGCTTCACGCTGCTCGTGGGGCGCATAGGGCTGGTGGAGCTTTCGGCCACGAACATCGCCTTCACCATCAACTCCCTGACCTACATGCCGGTCATCGGCCTGTCCAACGCGTTGTCCATCCTGGCGGGCCGCAGCCAGGGCCAGGGCCGGCCGGAGATCACCCGGCGGGCCACGGCGAACACGCTGCTCCTGGCCTGCGCCTGGATGGTGGGCGTGGGGCTGGTCTTCGTGGTCGCGCCCGGACCGCTGATCGACCTCTTCGCCTCGGCCGGGCAGGACCGGCACGGGGCGGAGTTCGGCCCGGTGCGCGCCATGGGCGTGACCCTGCTGCGCTACGTGGCGCTCTACAGCCTGGCCGACGCGGTGTCGATGGTGCACTTCGGCGCGCTGAAGGGCGCCGGCGACACGCGCTTCCTCATGCAGACCATGCTGGCGGCCAGCCTGGGCGTGCTCCTGCTGCCCACGTGGCTCGTCGTGACCGCCGGGGTGGGCGGCGTCCACGGGCCCTGGCTGGCGCTCACGGCCTACATCTGCTTCCTGGCCGTCTGCTTCGCCCTGCGCTTCCGCAGCGGCCGCTGGACGGCCCTGCGGATCATCGAGGGCTCGGAGCCGTGCTGACGACCGAGCGCATCCGCCCGGCCACGTCGGCCGACTGCGCGGCCATGGCCGCGCTGCACCGGGCCTCCATCGCCGGACTCTGCTCCGGGGCCTACCCGCCGGAGCAAATCGCGGCCTGGACGGCGCTGCTCGTTCCGGAGGTCTACCTTCCGGCCCTGCGCAGCAAGCTCGTGCTCGTGGCCGAGGCCGGGGCCGGAGCCGAGGGCCTGGGCATCCTGGACGCCGCCGCCGGGGAGATCCAGGCCCTGTACGTGGCCCCGGAGGCGGCGGGCCACGGCCTCGGCGGGCTGCTGCTGGAGACCCTGGAGCGCGCGGCCTGGGACGCGGGCGCGCGGCGCGTCCGGCTGCGGTCCACGCTCAACGCCCGGGACTTCTACGCCCGGCGCGGCTACGCCCATCCGGCCCCGGACGCGTTCGAACTGCCCGGCGGCGTCGCACTGGCCTGCGTGGACCTGCGCAAGGACCTCGGCCGCCGTCCTTGACAGCGCCCCGCCCCTTGGCGATGCTGTGCGCTGGCTTCCCCCCGCAACCGCAACCCCCTGACGTCATGGACGCACGACTCGCCCGACTCATCGACTTTTTCCGCGGCCTGGACGCCGCCGCCGTGGCCTATTCCGGCGGGGTGGACAGCTCGCTCGCGCTCTACGCCGCGGCGCGCGCCCTGGGGCCGAGGTCCCTGGGCGTGAACGTGCGCTCGGAATTCATCTGCGCCGCCGAAAGCAGCCGCGCCGAAAGTGTGGCCGCCTTCCTGGCCGACGCGGCCGGGGCGCGCGTGGTCACGCGCAGCCTGAGCGTCCTTGGCGAAGCGGACCTGCGCGGCAACCCGCCGGAGCGCTGCTACCTGTGCAAGCGGCTGGTCATGGCCGCAGTGCGCGCGGCGGCCCTGGCGGAGCTGGGCCCGGACGCCGCCGTGTGCGAGGGCACCAACCGCGACGACGAGGCCGACCGGCCGGGCCGCCGCGCCGTGGCCGAGGCCGGCGTCCTCTCGCCCCTGGAGGCCTGCGGCCTGGCCAAACGCGACGTGCGCGAGCTGGCGCGGAGCGTGGGCCTGCCCAACGCCGAGGACCCGTCCAACTCCTGCTTGGCCACGCGGGTGCCCACGGGCCACGCCCTGACCCCGGCGCGGCTGGCGGCCGTGGAGGCGCTGGAGGACGCGGCGCGCGGGCTGGGCCTGCACGACCTGCGGGCGCGGCTGGTTCCCGGCGCGGACGGCGACGGGGCCCTGCTGCTCGTGCGGCCGGCGCAGCTGGAGCGGGCGCGGAGCCTGCACGAAACATTGGCGGAGCGCGCGACCCGGGCCGGGTTCGTCCGCTTCGACCTGGGAGAGCGCACGTGAACCTGGACAGCCTGCTGGAAGATTTCCGCCAGGGCCGCCTGGACGCGGCCGAACTCAAACACCGCCTGCTGGACGAGAGCTTCCGCCACAACGGCTTCTCGCGGCTGGACCACAACCGCCTGCTGCGCAAGGGCCAGCCCGAGGTGGTGTTCTGCCAGGGCAAGACCCCGGAGCAGGTGGCGGCCATCTTCCGCGAGCTGGCGGCCAAAAACGGCCGCGTGCTCGGCACCCGCGCCGGGGCGGAGCATTTCGCGGCCGTGCGGGACATGCCGGGCGCGAGCTATGATCCGCTCTCGCGCGTGCTCGCCGTGGAGACCGAGGCGGTGCGCCCCGTGGGCAAGGTGGTGGTGGTGAGCGCGGGCACGGCCGACCTGCCCGTGGCCGAGGAGGCCGCGCGCGTGGCCGAGCACCTGGGCAGCCTGGTGCTGCGGCGCTACGACTGCGGGGTGGCCGGCATCCACCGCTTCCTGTCCGTGCTGGACGACTTTCTGGACGCCCGGGCCGTGGTGGCCGTGGCCGGCATGGACGGCGCGCTGCCCTCGGTGGTGGGCGGGGCCGTGGCCGCGCCGGTCATCGCCGTGCCCACGAGCGTGGGCTACGGCGCGAGCTTCGGCGGCCTGGCCGCGCTGCTGACCATGCTCAACTCCTGCGCGCCCGGCGTGGCCGTGGTGAACATCGACAACGGCTTCGGGGCCGGGTACATGGCCCATGTGATCAACGCCCAGGGCGCCGCCCCGGAAAAAGGATGACCCCCCGCATGCACACCAAGACCCTCTACCTCGAATGCTCCCTGGGCGTCTCCGGCGACATGCTGCTGGCCGCCCTGTCCGACCTTCTGCCCGACGGCCGGGAGCGCCTGGAGCGCGCCGTGGCCGGCCTGAAGCTGCCCGGCGTGTCCCTGCGCTTCAGCGAGCAGATGATCCAGGGCATCCGCACCCGCCGCGTGGAGGTGCTGGAGGAAGCCCCGCAGCCCCTGCGCCACCTGGGCGATCTGGCCGGAGTCATCGACGCGGCCGGGCTGCCCCCGCGCGTGAAGGACCTGGCCCTGGCCGCGCTCACGCGATTGGCCGAGGCCGAATCCCGCGTGCACGGCGAGCCCCTGGAGCGCATCCACTTCCACGAGGTGGGCGCGGTGGACACGGTGGTGGACGCGCTCGGCTCGGTGCTCCTGGCCGAAGCCGCGGGCGCGCAGCGGATCGCGGCCTCGCCGGTGAACCTGGGCTCGGGCTTCGTGACCTTCTCCCACGGACGCTTCCCGGTGCCGGCGCCGGCCTGCGCCGAGCTGGCCAAGGGCATGCGCACCTTCGCCACGGACTCGAACATGGAGCTGGCCACGCCCACGGGCCTGGCCGTGGTCAAGACGCTGGCCGAGGCCTACGGGCCGCTGCCCCTGGGCACGGTGCGCGGCGTGGGCTACGGCTCGGGCACATACTCGGCCGGCCCCTACCCGACCTTCCTGCGGGCCTTCCTCATCGACGCGGAGGCCGGCGGCGGCCACGGGCGCGACCATGAGCACGCCCACGGACACGAGCACGACCATGCTCACGGGCATGACCACGGACATGGCGGCTGAGCCGGACATCCGGATCGCGGTGGCGCGCTACCGCGAGGATCCGGGCTGGCTGCGCGGGCTGGCCCTGCCCGGCGTGGTCTACAACAAGGGCCCCGCGCTCGCGCCGGAGGCCCTGCCCCCGGGAATGACCGCCGCGGTCCTGCCCAACCGGGGCCGCGAGGCCCACACCTTCCTCACGCACATCCTGGAGAACTACGGGCGGCTGCCGCGCCATACGGTCTTCCTCCAGGGCGATCCCTTCGCCCACCTGGCCCCGCCGGAGGAATCGCGCGTGACGCCCGAGGGCCTGCGCGCCAGGATTCTGGAACTGGCCGCGCGGGACGCGCCCTTCGCCGGGCTGGCCTGGTTCCGCCTGCGCTGCGACGGCCTTGGCCGCCCCCACGATCTGGCCGACCCGGCCAAGAAGGGCCGCTGGAAGGGCTGGGGCCGCGACATCCCGGTGGCGCGCACCTTCACGACGCTGTTCGGCCGGCCGGCCCCGCGCGCGTTCATCGTCCGCGCCGCCACGGGCAACATGCTCGTCCGGGCCGACCGCATCCTGGCCCGGCCGCCGGAGTTCTACCGCCGCGCCCTGGAGCTGATCCTGGCCGATCCCGACGACGCCGAGAACACCGGCCACGCCTTCGAGCGGCTCTGGCAGGCGGTGTTTTCCGGGGCGACCGGGGGCTGAGCGCCGGCGCGGGCCCGGCTTGTGCAAATTGACTGCTTGTGCAACCGCGTGCTACGCATGCCGACTGGCCCGCGCGCGCCGCGCCGGGCCGTTCCCGCAACCCTGGACATCATGCGCACCGACCGCTGTTCCAACCGCCGCCCGGCGCCCTGCGAGGCTCCATGCTGAGCCGCCTGCGCCCCTTTCTCGGCCCGGCCCTGGCCCTGGGCCTGCTCGCCGCGGCAGCCTGGGCCCTGCACGCCCAACTCGCCGAATACAAGATCGACGACATCGTGGAGACCCTGCTCAAGGAGACCGACCGCGATCTCCTGCTGGCCTTTGGGCTCACGGTGGTCAACTTCGTCGTGCTCGCCGGCTACGACATCCTGGCCCTGGCCTACATCAAGCATCCCCTGCAGCCCTATCGCGCGGCCCTGGCCTCCTTCGCCGGGAACGCCTTCAGCAACACCATCGGCCTGTCCACCCTGGCCGGCAGCTCGGTGCGCTTCCGCCTGTACACCTCCTGGGGGCTGACGCCGGGCGAAATCGCCAAGATCGTGGTCTTCACCACGCTCACCCTCTGGCTGGGCCTGCTGTCCATCGGCGGGATCATCTTCACGGTCAAGCCGCTGCCCCTGCCGGACTGGATCACCCTGCCCTTCAAGAGCACGCGGCCGCTGGGCCTGCTGCTCCTGGCCGCGCCCGCGGCCTATCTCGCGGCCTCGGCCTGGAAGCGCACGCCCTGGCGCGTGGGCCGCTTCGAGCTGCTGCTGCCGCCCTTCCGGAGCTCGCTGGTGCAGGTGGCCATCGCCTCCCTGGACTGGGGGCTGGCCGCGGCGGTGCTCTACGCCCTGCTGCCGCCCTGGGCCAACGTGAACTTCCCGCTGGTGCTCGGCGCGTTCCTCCTGGGGCAAATCGCCGGCCTGGTGAGCCAGGTTCCCGGCGGCCTGGGCGTGTTCGAGTCCTGCCTGCTGTTCCTGCTCTCGCCGCGCATCCCCGCCCCGGCGCTGTTCGCCGCGCTGGTGGCCTACCGCGTGGTCTACTACCTGATCCCCCTGGCCCTGGCGGCGGCGGTGCTGGCCGTGCGCGAGACCCTGGCCGCGCGCGAGACCATGCGCAACGTCATGGGCTTCCTCATGCAGTGGTTCCCGGTGGTGGCCCCGCGGGTGCTCGCCGTGCTGACCTTCCTGGCCGGCATGGTGCTGCTCTTCTCCGGGGCGACGCCGGCGGTGTCCTCGCGCCTGGACTGGCTGCAGGACTTCCTGCCCCTGGGCGTGCTGGAGGTCTCGCACTTCGTGGGCAGCCTGGCCGGGCTGGGCCTGCTGATCCTCGCCCGCGGGCTGCAGAAGCGCCTGGACGCGGCCTACTACGTCACCGCCGGCGTGCTCTTCACCGGCATCATCGCCAGCTTTCTGAAAGGCCTGGACTACGAGGAGGCCTTCTTCCTCACGGTGCTGCTGCTGGCGCTGCTGCCCTGCCACAAGTTCTTCTACCGCAAGGCCTCGCTGCTGTCCGAAGGCTTCACCCTGGGCTGGCTCACGGCCATCGCCGCGGCCATCGCCTCCACGCTGATCCTCGGCTACATGGCCTTCGGCGACGACGCCCTGGACGGCGAGCTGTGGTGGGCCTTCACCTTCGAGGACGAGGCCAGCCGCTTCATGCGCGCCACGGTGGGCATTCTGGTGGTCAGTCTGGCGCTGGCGGCCATGCGGCTGATGCGCTCGGCCCGGCCGCGCTACGTCCCGCCCTGCGAGGGCGACATGAACGCCGTGCGCGCCGTCGTGGCCGCCGCGCCGCAGACCACGGCGCACCTGGCGCTGTTGCGCGACAAGAGCTTCCTCGTCTCCAAGGCGGCCGACGGCTTCCTCATGTACGGCATCGCCGGCCGCAGCTGGGTCTGCATGGGCGATCCCATCGGCCCGCCGGCGGCGCGCTCCGAGCTGGCCTGGCGCTTCCGCGAGATGGTCGACCTCTACGCCGGCTGGACGGTGTTCTACCAGGCCGGGCGGGAGAGCCTGCCCCTGTACCTGGACATGGGGCTTTCGCTGATCAAGATCGGCGAGGAGGCCCGCGTGCCCCTGCCGACGTTCTCCCTCGCCGGGCAGGCGCGCAAGGGCCTGCGCTACACGCGCAACATGGTCGAGAAGGAGGGCTGCGCCTTCGAGATCGCGCCCCGGGAGGCCGTGGCCGGGCTCCTGCCGGAGCTCAAGGCCGTGTCCGACGCCTGGCTGGCCAACAAGCACGCGCGGGAAAAGAAATTCTCGCTGGGCTTCTTCAGCGAGCAGTACCTCATGCAGTGTCCCGTGGCCCTGGTGCGCAAGGACGGGGTCATCAAGGCCTTCGCCAACGTCTGGGAGGGCGGCCCGGCCTCGCCCGGCGCCCCGCGCGAGGAGCTTTCGACCGACCTGATGCGCTACCTGCCGGACGCGCCCCCCAGCGTCATGGAGTATCTGTACATCATGCTCATGCTCTGGGGCCGGGAACAGGGCTACCAGTGGTTCAACCTGGGCATGGCCCCCTTCTCCGGCCTGGAGACCCACGCCCTGGCCCCGGCCTGGGCCCGGCTGGGCTCGCTGCTTTACACCCATGGCGGCCAGCTGTACAACTTTCGCGGCCTGCGCCGCTTCAAGGACAAGTTCGACCCGGTGTGGGAAGCCAAATACCTGGCCAGCCCCGGCGGCACCGTGCCCCCCCGCGTGCTGGCGAACATCGCCACCCTCGTTTCGGGCGGCATGCGCGGAGTCATCGCCACATGAGACCGACCTTTGCGCCCCTCGCGGCGCTGCTCGTCCTTTCCCTCCTGCTCGCCGCCCCGGCCTGCGCCAAGCCTGAAAAGGCCCCGGAGAAGCTCAGCTTCAGCATCTTCGGCGAGGTGCTCATCTACCGCAACACGGACCGCAACGGCGGCGAGCCGGGCCGCGCCGTGCTGCTCCTGTCCGACGCGGCCTGGGACGCGCGCATGGACCGCGCCGCCCGCGCCATGGCCGACATGGACGCCACCGTGGTCGGCATCGACACCGCGCGGCTGCTGGCCCCCCTGCGGGCCAAGACGCCCGGCTGCCTGTACCAGGCCTGGGAATTCGAGGGCCTGTCCAAGATCGTCCAGAAGACGCTGGGCTTCAAGGGCTACCACCTGCCGGTGCTGGCCGGCTTCGGCGAGGGCGCGGCCGTGGCCTACGCCACCCTGGCCCAGGCCCCCAAGGAGACCTTCGCCGGGGCCATCGCCCTCGGCTTCTCCCCGCGGCTGGCCATCGGCAAGCCCTTCTGCGCGGCCAACGGCCTGAAGTTCGACGACGCCCCGGCCGGGCAGGACGGCATCGTCTTCCGCCCGGTGGAAAAGCCCCAGGGCAAGCTCGTGCTCCTGCAGGGCAAAAACGACGCGCGCTTCAGCCCAACCGCCGCGGCGGCCTTCGCCGCGCAGGTTCCCGGCGCGGTTGCGCGCGGCGTGGACGGCGACGCCGGCGACCCGGCGGCGCAAAAGGCCTGGGAACAGGCCTTCCGCGAGGCCCTGGACGGCGTCGCCCCGGCCAAGACAGCGCAGGCCAAGGCGGCGGGCGGCCCCGAGGACGTGGGCGACCTGCCGCTGGTGGAGCTGCCGGCCGCACATCCCGGCAAGACCCTGGCCGTCATCGTCACCGGCGACGGCGGCTGGGCCGGCATCGACCAGCAGATCGGCGAGCTCATGGCCCAGCACGGCGTCTCGGTCATCGGCTTCAATTCGCTGAAGTATTTCTGGAACGCGCGCACGCCCGAGGAAATGGCCCACGACCTGGAGCGCACCCTGCGCCACTACGCCCACGCCTGGGGCGCGGAACGCTTCATCGTGGTCGGCTATTCCATCGGCGCGGACGTGATGCCGTTCATGGCCGGCCGCATGAGCGAGGAGACCAAGGCCCGGCTGGCCATCGTGGCCATGCTCGGCCCCGGCACCCACGCCGACTTCGAGTTCCACCTGTCCAACTGGCTGACCACGGAGAACGTGCCCGAGGGCGCGCCGATGATCCCGGAGATGGCCAAGCTGACCAAGGTTCCGGTGCTGCTCGTCTGCGGTTCCGAGGAGGAAGGCACCCTCTGCCAGAACTACCAGGCCCCCAACGTGACGAACATGGTCCTGCCCGGCGGCCACCACTTCAACAAGGAATACACGCACATCGCCCTGTCGATCCTGCGCGGGGCCGGCGTGCCGGCAAAGGAATAGGAGACGGCCGTGAACGCGCCGCAGAAGTCCCGTCTGGCGTACATCGACAACGTGCGCATCTTCCTGTCCATGCTCGTGGTGGCGCACCACGCGGGACAGCCCTACGGCAGCGACGGCTGGTGGCTGTTCCAGTCGCCCCTGCGGGCCCACTGGATCCACCTCTTCTTCGGCGTCAACGAGGCCTTCTTCATGGGCCTGTTCTTCCTCATCGCCGGCTATTTCCACCCCGGCAGCCTGGATCGGAAGGGCCCGGGCCGCTTCGTGCTCGACCGGCTCTGGCGCTTCGGCGTGCCCATCGTGATCATGGTTCTGGGCATCACGCCGATCTTCATCTACTTCCACGAAATCCTGTTCAAGGGCCTGCCGGCCTGCGGCTACTGGGAGTTCTTCTCCGGGGCCTACCTCGGCTTCGCGCCACGGCCCGGCGGCTGGCCCGGCGACCCCGGCGTGCACACCGAATTCGTGCACCTCTGGTTCATCGAGAACCTGTTCCTCTACGGCTGCGCCTACGCCGTGTACCGGCTCTGCGCCGGCGCGGCCGACCGCAAGCCGGCCAGGCTGCGGGAGGACCCCATCGCCCCGGCCACGGCGCACAAGGCGCTCATCGCCCTTGTGATCTGGCTCTTCGTCAGCACCTTCCTCGTGCGCATCCGCTACAACGTGGACGACTGGAAGGTGCTGCTGGGCGTCTGGGAGATCGAATTCGCCCACGCGCCGCAGTACCTGACCATGTTCGTCCTCGGCATCGTGGCCGCCCGGCGCAACTGGTTCGCGCGGCTGCCGGCCAGCGTGGGCTGGGCCTGGCTCGGCGTGGGCCTGTCCTGCGTGGTGGTCTGGATGGCCCGGGAGTTCGGCCTGCCCTTCGTGGAGTGGATTGGCGGCGCCTCCCTCGCCGCGGCCAACCGCGCCATGTGGGAGAGCCTGCTCTGCGTTGGCTTCTGCGTGGGCCTGCTGACGCTGGCGCGGGAGCGCTTCCCGCATCAGACCCCGCTGGCCCGGGCCCTGTCGGACAGCTCCTTCGCGGTGTACATCTTCCATGTGCCCGTGGTGACGCTGCTACAGTACGCCCTGTCCGGGTCGGGCCTGGGGGCCGCGGCGCAGTTCCTGGTGGTCAGCGCCCTGGGCATCCTGATCACCTTCCCGCTGGCCCACTTCGTGCTGCGCCGGCTGCCGCTCCTGGGCAAGGCCCTGTAGGCCGCGACGACGCTTCCGTCGGCGCCGCCTACAAAAACGTTACGACATTTTTGTTGCCGCGGCGTTCTTAGAGCGCTTAACCACCTGCAATCACATGCCTTCACCACTGGCCCCGTTCTTGCTTACGGGAAGGTGGAGGCATGCCATGCAGACGCTTGAAACGGCCTACGGCCGCATCGCGACCACCGGAGTGGTAGAACGCTTTCCCGACGGCGGGGTGAAATCCTGCACTCCGGCGGCGGAGACGACCCTGTTCACGCCCCTCGGCGCATTCGTGCCGCAGCACACTACCGACGATCTGCGCCGCCGCACGGTGCAGTCCCTGAGCTTCCACGCCAACGGCGCGCTGCGCCACCTGCCCCTGGAACACCCGGCCACGGTGCACACCCCGGCCGGGCAGGTCACGGCCGAACTGCTGACCTTCCACCCGAGCGGCGGCCTGCACCGCGTCTTCCCCCTCAACGGCAAACTCTCCGGCCTCTGGAGCGAGGCGGACGAGGGCGCGCTGGCCCGGCCGGTCAGCCTGGTCACGCCCCTGGGCCCGCTGACCGCCCGGTTCATCGGCCTCAGCTTCGCGCCCGGCGGCGAACTGCTCAGCCTGACCCTTTGGCCCGGCGAGACACTGAGCGTGACCACGCCCGTGGGCCCAATCGAGACGCGCATCGGCGTGAGCTTCCGGCCGGACGGCAGCCTGCGCTCCCTGGAGCCGGCCCGGCCGCAATCCGTGCCAACCCCGGCCGGCAAGGTCCTGGCCTATGATCCGGACGCCGTGGGCGTCTGCGGCGACGTGAATTCCCTGGCTTTCGCCCCGGACGGCGGCGTGGAGCGGCTGAGTTCGAGCCTCACCGGCATCGCCGCCGTGCGCGACGACGGCGCGGAGATCGTGGCCGATCCGGAGATCCGCGAGAGCATTTGCGGGGATGGTGAGCGCGAGGTCACGCCCCTGCGCCTGCGCTTCGGCCGGGAGATGCTGTCCGTGCAGCTCCGGCCCGAGTCGGAATGGCTGAACCTGCCCCTGACGCGCTGGCGGGTGCGCGCGCGGCCCTTCGTTGCCCAGTTCGCCCGGCCCCTGGTCCGGGCCTGCGCCTGCTAGGCCAGCAGCCAGTCCAGGGCTTCGGCCTCGGTCTTGAAGAGCTTGTAGTCGCGGCCGCTGTTCTGCATAACCGTCTCGAAGAAGTAGCTCCGGCCCATATGCTCCGGCCGGTCCAGGACCGCGACGCGCACGCGCGGCGGGTCCTCGGTATAATTGCGCACCACGTATTCGAAGATGCCCGGCACGTCGAGCCGGCGGCCCAGGGCGCGCAAATCCACAAGCACGCGCGTCCGGCCGGAACTCCGCACCAACTCGGTCGCTTCCTTGAAAAACAGGGCCTGCGCCGCCGGATCCGTCGGGAAGTCCCCACCGATCCGCAGAAGCGCATGCCGCTCCCCTGTGCTGAATTCAATCCGCAAGCCGTGTCCCATGCACACCCCACATTGCCGTGTGACACGCCCAGCAGCATCTGCCGCAGGCCCGGATGAAACATACTGTATAAGTGACTCTTGCACGCCGGTTGCGCATTGTCAATGCGCGACACAAGAGAACGTCCGCCGCTCATGCCGATGCTACTATTCTAATCTTGCTTAAAACAACGCCCGCCAACAATGCGTTATTCATAATCGTTATGCAATGCGCAGGACATCCGGCAGGACGCCGCATGCGTTCGCGGCGCGGGTCAGGCAGGGATCAGTGCGGCCAGGCACGCAACCAGGCCCAGAACCAGGCAAAGGCGGGGAGCAGCCCGGCGAGCAGACCGCAGCCCTCGTTGAACCGGCCGTCGAGCCAGTCGTCCGGCCGGCCGTGGCGCATGGCCGCCGCGCCCAGCAGCGCGCCCAGTCCGCCGCCGGCCAGCAGGCCGAAGAAGTGCGCGCCGATGTCCGTATTCTCCCCGGCCGTGCCCAAGGTGGCCACCAGAGCCAGGGCCGCAGCGACGGGCAGCAGCCAGGCGCGGCCCGCTGCGGCCGGGGCCGGAACGTTCTGCAGACCGCCGTCCGCACGGCGAGCAAAGCCGCCTTCGCCGCTGGCGGCCTTGAGCCCGGCCAGCGCGCCCGCCGCGGCGAACACCGCCGTGGAGAAGCCCAGGGACATGTGCCCCGGCCCCTGCACCACGGCGTTGAGCAGGTTGCCCAGGGCCCCGGCGAGGACGGCCAGCAGCCAGGCCGCGCCCGAGCCCACGCGCCGGGCCAGGAGGATCAGAAAGGCCCCGCCGACGACCGCGTTGCTCATGATGTGCGCCGGGTCGGTGTGCAGGGTCAGGGCGGTGAAGATGCGCCAGAACTGCCCGGAAAGGATCAGCGCGGCGTCGGCCACGCCCGCGCGGTGCCAGTACTGCGGGTAGGCGTCCAGCAGCGGCCAGGGCTTCTGGGTCAGCACGAAGAAGGCGCACAGGCCGAGCATGGCCGCCACCGTGGCCCGGGAGCGCTCCTCCGGTTCGGGCAGGGGGATGGACGGATGCGGGCTGACGTTCTCCTTCTGGTACAGAAGGATCTCCTCGACGGCCTGGCGGGCGAAGCGCGCCGGGACCTGCACGGTGTATCCGCCGGGCAGGGCGCGCACGCGGTGCGGCACGCGGCGGGCGCGCAGCACCAGGCTCCACAGCCGGGCCTGTTTCTGGGACATACGCCCGGCCGGTGTGCCGTCCACCAAGGGGGAAAGGTCCGGCCAGGGCGGCCGGCCGGTCTCGGCCTGGCGCTGCCGGAGATATGGGCGCAGGGGCTGCATGGCCTTCTTGTACCGGAACAGCCCCCGGCACCGCCAGCCCAAACTGCGGGCCTTTTGGAAACGCGAAAGGGCCGGCGTCCCGGAGGACGCCGGCCCGGATGGGCGAATGGACGAGCCGCGGGTTAGCGCTTCGAGTACTGGAACCGGGCGCGGGCGCCGCGCTGGCCGTACTTCTTGCGTTCCTTCTTGCGGGCGTCGCGGGTGAGGAAGCCGGCGCGCTTGAGGCTGCCGCGCAGCTCGGGGTCGACCTCAAGCAGGGCGCGGGCGATGCCGTGACGCACGGCCTGGGCCTGACCGGCCACGCCGCCGCCGCAGACGTTGACCTTGATGTCGTACTTGTCGGCCAGCTTGGTCAGCTTGAGGGCCTGCTGCACGATCATCTGCAGGGTCTTGCGCGGGAAATACTCTTCATAGGGGCGGTCGTTGATCAGGATCTGACCGCTGCCCTGGTACACGCGGGTGCGGGCGACGGCGTTCTTGCGCTTGCCGGTGCCGTAATTGAAATCGGGCATGTTCCGTGCTCCTTAAAGGTCCAGAGGCTGCGGCTTCTGGGCGGCATGAGTGTGGTCGGGGCCGGGGAACACCTTGAGCTTTTTGATGATCTGCCGGGCCAAGCGGTTCTTCGGCAGCATGCCGCGGACGGCCTGGATGATCACCAGCTCGGGGTTTTTCTCAAGCATCTCCTGCAGGTTCCGGGACTTCAGGCTGCCCGTGTACAGGGTGTGCTTGTAGTACATCTTCTGCTTCAGCTTGTCGCCCGTGACCTTGATCTTCGCGGCGTTGACCACGACGATGTAGTCGCCGCCGTCCATGTGCGGGGCGAAACCGGGCTTGTGCTTGCCGCGCAGGCGGGCGGCGATGGCGGTGGCCAGGCGGCCGAGCACCTTGTTCGTGGCGTCGACCACGAACCACTCGTGCTTCAGGTCCGCGGGGACCGGGCTGTACGTATTCATTGAGGGTCGCTCCTTCATCCAAACTGGAAACAGGGCTCTTACGTGCTTCAGTCAACCCTGTCAACCGAAAAAAACTTCCTCTTGCCGCTTGGGCCTCAGGCTTTGCCCACCAATTCCTTGAGCTTGGCGATGGCGCGGTCGATGCCCGAGGGGTCGGTGCCGCCGGCCTGGGCCATATCCGGCCGGCCGCCGCCGGAACCGCCCACCTCGGCCGCGACTTCCTTGATCAGCTGCGGCGCGGTGAACTTCGTGTGCAGGTCCTTGCTGACGGCGACCAGGACCGCGACCTTGCCGTCCTCGGTGGGCGCGGCGAGCATGGCCACGCCGGAGGGCAGCTTGCTCTTGAGCGCGTCCATCTGCTCGCGCAGGCTCTTCATGGAGGCGGCCTCGGCCTTGACGGCGAGGACCTTGACCCCGCCGATGTCCTCCACCTCGCGCATGTGCGCGCCGCCCTCGCCCGAGGCCAGCTTGGTCTGCAAGCGCTCCACGTCCTTCTGCAGACTCTTGACCTGGGCGCTCATGGCCTTGGCCCGGGCGGCCACGTCGTCGGGCCGGGCCTTGAGCACGGCCTGGACCTCGCCCATCTCCTGACGCAGGCCCTGGAAGTAGTTCAGCGCGTTCCAGCCGGTTGCGGCCTCGATGCGGCGGATGCCCGCGGCCACGCCGGTCTCGGAAAGAATCACGAAGCTGCCGGCCTGGCCGGTGCTGGAAAGGTGCGTGCCGCCGCAGAGCTCCATGCTCACGCCGGGAACCTCCACCAGGCACACGGTTTCGCCGTACTTCTCGCCGAAGAGCGCCATGGCGCCCTTGGCCACGGCCTCCTTCTGGGACACGAACTCGCGGCTCACCGGAATGTCGTCCAGGATGGCGCGGTTCACCAGCTGCTCCACGCGGGCGATTTCCTGCGGGGTCATGGGCGCGATGTGCGTGAAGTCGAAGCGCAGACGCTCCGGTCCGACGAGGGAGCCGGACTGCTTCACGTGGTCGCCCAGGACCTGGCGCAGGGCCGCGTGCAAAAGGTGGGTGCTGGTGTGGTTGCGGGCGGCGGCCGTGCGCAGGCGCGCGTTGACCGTGAGGATGGCCGTCTGGCCCGGGGCGATCTCGCCCTCGTTGACGAAGACCTTGTGCACGGTGAGGTCGGGCGCAGGCTTCACGGTCTCCAGCACGTCGGCTCCGCCGGTGGTGGTGGAGATCTCGCCGATGTCGCCCTCCTGGCCGCCGGATTCGCCGTAGAACGGCGTGGCCGCGGCCACCAGCCAGCCGCCCTCGCCCTGCTCCAGCTTTTCGACGCCCTCGCCCTCGCCGTTCAGCAGGGCCACGATGCGGCCCTCGCCCTCGCAGCGGGCGTAGCCGGTGAACTTGGTCTTGATCCCGGCCTCCAGCAGGCCCTGGAACATGCTGGCCACGTCCTTCTCGCCGGAGCCCTTCCAGGCCTTCTTGGCGCGGGTCTTCTGCTCCTTCATGCAGGCCATGAAGCCCGGCTCGTCCACCGTGACGCCGTGCTTTTCGGAAACGTCGTTGACGATGTCCAGCGGGAAGCCGTAGGTGTCGTAGAGCTTGAAGGCGAACTCGCCGGTGACGCGGCCGCCGCGGCCCAGGCGCTCCAGCTCCTCCTCCAGGATGACCAGCCCCTTGTCCAAGGTCTGGGAGAAGCGCTCCTCCTCCTCCTTGATGACCCGGGCCATGAACTCCTGATTGGACAGCAGCTCGGGATAGGCGTCGCGCATCTGCTGCACGACCTGGCGCGCGATGTCGTGGAGGAAGGGATCGGTGAGGCCGATGAGCCGGCCGAAGCGGAAGGCCCGGCGGATGAGCCGGCGCAGCACGTAGCCGCGGCCCTCGTTGGAGGGCAGGATCTGGTCGGTGATCAGGAAGGCGATGGACCGGCTGTGGTCGGCGATGACCTGGAGCGCGGTGTCCGTCTCCTTGTCCTGGTGGTATTTCACCTTGGCCTTGTCGGCCACGTAGTCGATGAGCGCGCGGAAGATGTCCGTCTCGAAGTTGGAGCGCTTGCCCTGGACCACGGCGGCGATGCGCTCCAGGCCCATGCCGGTGTCGATGCTCGGCCGGGGCAGGGGCGTGCGCGTGCCGTCCGCCGCCTGGTCGAACTGCATGAACACGAGGTTCCAGATCTCCAGGAAGCGGTCGCAGTCGCACTTGCCGATGCCGCAGTCCGGACCGCAGGCCATGTCCGCGCCCTGGTCCACGTAAATCTCCGAGCAGGGGCCGCAGGGGCCGGTGTCGCCCATGGACCAGAAGTTGTCCTTCTCGCCCAGGCGGAAAATGCGGTCCGGGGAGACGCCGGCCACCTTCTGCCAGAGTTCGCCGGCCTCGTCGTCATCCTTGTAGATGGAGACGTAGAGGCGGTCCTTGGGCAGCTTGAGCTCCTTGGTGATGAAGTCCCAGGCGAACTTGATGGCGTCGGCCTTGAAATAGTCGCCGAAGGAGAAGTTGCCCAGCATCTCGAAGAAGGTGTGGTGGCGCGCGGTGCGGCCCACGTTCTCCAGGTCGTTGTGCTTGCCGCCGACGCGCAGGCACTTCTGCGAGGTGGTGGCCCGGCAGTAGGCGCGCTTCTCCTGGCCCAGGAAGATCTTCTTGAACTGGACCATGCCGGCGTTGGTGAACAGCAGCGACGGATCGTCCTTGGGCACCAGGTTGGAGCTCTCGACGATGGTGTGGCCGTTCTTCTCGAAATACTTCAGGAAGCGGGAGCGGATTTCTGCGGCGTTCATGCGGGGTTTCTTCTCCGGGGTGTGTGGACGGATTCAACCGGGACGACCGACGGCGGCTATTCCTTGAATTCCTCGGGCTCCTCGCCGGCGGGGATGGCCTCGGGCGTGTTCACGCCCAGGTGCTCCAGCAGCTTGGCCTCGATCTGCTGGCGCAGCTCGACGTTTTCGGTCAAAAGCGCGCGCACGTTCTCCTTGCCCTGGCCCAGGCGCTCGTTGCCGAAGGCGAACCAGGAGCCGGACTGCTCGATGATCTTGTTCTCGATGCCCAGGTCGATGATCTCGCCCTCGCGGCTCATGCCCGTGCCGTAGAGGATGTCCACGAGGGCCTCGCGGAAGGGCGGGGCGACCTTGTTCTTGACCACCTTGATGCGCGTGCGGTTGCCGTAGGCCTCCTCCTTGTCCTTGAGGCTCTGGATGCGGCGGATGTCCATGCGCACCGAGGCGTAGAACTTGAGCGCGTTGCCGCCGGTGGTGGTCTCCGGGCTGCCGTAGCCGGTCATGCCGATCTTCATGCGGATCTGGTTGATGAAGACGACCACCGCGCGGGACTTGTGGATGGTGCCGGTGAGCTTGCGCAGGGCGTGGCTCATGAGCCGGGCCTGGGAGCCGACCTGGGCCTCGCCCATCTGGCCTTCCAGCTCGGCCTGGGGAATCAGCGCGGCCACGGAGTCGATGACCACCAGATCCACCGCGCCGGAGCGCACGAGCAGATCGGCGATTTCCAGCGCCTGCTCGCCGTAGTCCGGCTGGGAGATGAGCAGCTCCTCGGTGTGCACGCCGAGGCGCTTGGCGTAGGCCATGTCGAGGGCGTGCTCGGCGTCGATGAACGCCGCGGTGCCGCCGCGCGCCTGGCACTGGGCCACGATGTGCAGGGCCAGGGTGGTCTTGCCCGATGATTCCGGGCCGTAGATTTCGGTGATGCGGCCCTTGGGCACGCCGCCCACGCCGAGGGCCAGATCCAGGCCGATGGAGCCGGTGGGGATGACCGGGATGGCGGACAGGACCGCGCCTTCGTCCATGCGCATGATGGAGCCCTTGCCGAACTTGCGCTCGATGGTGGTGAGCGCGGTGGCGAGCGCCTCCTGGCGTAGATCTTCGGGCGAACCGGCGGGCTTTTTGGCCATCGGGAATCCTCCAGGGTCGGTGTTTGGATGCAGGACAGGACCGTTACCAGATCCCCGGCCGCCCGGCAACAGGCGAAATGCGGGCTTTCCGCACCGGACGGGCCGTTTCGCTCCGTCGCGCCGGCTTGCGCCTGGACGCGAAGCGCGCTAGGGCGTAAGCCATGCGATACCGTCGCCGCCTCCAGCACCCCGGACGCGAGTCGCGCCACAAGCGCCTGGGCGAGGGCCTGCTCCTGAGCCTGCTCGGCCGCTATGACCGCAAGGGCGGACTGCGTCTGGTGCAGCTCTGGCGGGACTGGGCCGCCGTGGTGGGGCCTGAGATCGCCGAACTGGCCCGTCCCGTGGGCCACAAGGACGGCGCGCTGCTCCTCGCGGCCGCGGATTCCGTGGCCGCGCAGCAGCTCTCCTACTTCGCTCCGGAGCTGCTCGACCGGGTGAACGCATTTTTCGGCGAGGAAGTCTTTGACAAGGTGCGGTTCGAGCTGCTAGACGGGAGGGCTCCGTTGGACGGGAGCCAGGGCCAGCCGGCCCGGCCTGGCCCGGAGACGCGGCGCGTTCCGGCGCAGCGCCTGCCCCAGGTCGGCGGACTCGTGGACAGGATCGACCCGGATACGGCCGCGGGCCGCTGCTATCTGGCCTATGTGCGACGCTACGCGGCGCAGCAGGCCGGCGGCGCGGCGGACGAAGCGAACACCCGCCCGGCAAGGGCGTCAAGGAGAACGAAATGAGCCAGGAAGCCACCGAGATCACCTTTGAGAGCCTGGGGCTCACCAAGCCTCTGGACAAGATGACCGCCAAGGAGCTTCGCGCCATGATCGTGGCGAAGATCCCGTCCATCGTGGGCGCCAGCGGCATGCAGAAGGAAGAGCTGGTCAAGGCCGTGAAGGACACCTTCGGCATCGTCGATGAGGAAGGCGCGGTCTCCCCTTATAAGGATCAGATCTTCAGCATGAAGAAGCAGATCCGGGAAATGCGCGTGGCCAAGGGCGGCGTTGAGGGCCGTCAGGAGCGCACCCAGCTGCGCCGCAAGATCAACAAGCTCAAGAAGCGCACCCGCCGTCTGGCCCGGGCGCTGTAGATTTTTCCGGCGGGAGCATCGATTCGGGGTTGACAAATGGCCCCGGAAGCCAGTATTCGGTGCTCCTCCAATGTGCTGGGGGATCGTATAGCGGCAGTACTACGGGTTCTGGCCCCGTCAACCGAGGTTCGAATCCTCGTCCCCCAGCCACTTCCCCAAGTCCCCATCGTCTAGCCTGGTCCAGGACGACGGCCTTTCACGCCGTTAACAGGGGTTCAAATCCCCTTGGGGACGCCAGTAATTATTTAAGGCGGTTAGGAGCAATTCCTGACCGCCTTTTCTTTTTTGAAAAACGGGTTTTCCAACCCTATTTCCAACCGCAAGCCATGAAACGCAGTGACGGTATCCGGAACGAACGTTTATTTGCCGAACTCACCGGATGGGCTTGGTTGACTTCAGCTCGCCCCATGATTTTGGTCGCCATGCAGCCATGATTCGCTTCGCCTCTGCTAATTGAGAGGGAGTCAGCAGAGCCTCTGCCGCATCGCGATTTGTGGCCCCAACGCCATTCCCTTGCTTGGCGGATAAAGCGGACCATACGTAAGCAAGAAGAGCATTTTGCTTTATCCCCAATCCGTTAAGTTGCATAAAACCAAGATTGGCCTGACCAGCGGCGTCTCCCATTTCGGCAGAAAGCTTGAAATATTTAACCGCCGCTGTGTAGTTTTTGGGGAGCCCCTTCCCTTCCAGGTAGGCAGAACCGAGGTTCGAGAGCGCGACAGCATTCCCCTGGGCGGCAGACAGTTGATACCAGCGGATGCTTTCCGTCAGATTTTGAGGAACACCATGACCTTGCTGGTACATAACTCCGAGATTTGACTGCGCTAAAGCTTCTCCCTGATTAGCCGCAAGCAAGCATAGTCGTGCAGCTTCTGACATGTTTTGCGGAACGCCTTGCCCTGCTATATACATAGAGCACAAATATGCCTGTGCAGGAGCGTATCCTTGACTGGAAGCCTTTCCGAACCATTTTGCTGACTCTTGATAGTTTGGAATCAACCCTGCATCTTTAGTATAATACAAAAGTCCAAGATTGAACTGTGCCTTCGCAACTCCTTTCTCTGCGGCGACACGCAGTAACTTTGCGGCCTCATTGTAGTCTTTGTTAACAATTGTTCCACTAAAATATATCGCTCCAAGATTGGAAAACGCTTGGAGATTCCCGCTATCAGCCGCCTTTCGTAGCAGCTTTAGCCCTTCTGGAATGTTTTTTGCTGTTCCTTCTCCATTAATATACATCGTGCCCAGGCTGAACTGTGCAGAGGCGTCGCCCTGGTTGGCAAGCTGCTTGAGAATATTTATCGCATTTACGTAATCGCCGCGCGTATATGCTGATTGCGCATCGTCAATAGACGCAGCAAGTACGGCGTTAGACTGTATAAGTACTACTAGTAGGCAAATAAATGCAAAAATGTAGCGCATTAATCTCACCTCCACATGCTTATTCTCGTGCAGCTCAATTATCAATATCCCTCATTGCAGGCTATTTATTGTGGCAATGTCTGAACAATCCCCAATTTTAATTTTGAACCATTCGCGATATTTTGTGTGCATTGCATAATCCAATAAACACAGTCTGTATTCACACTGATGTGAGTAGGAAATATCTTTTTGAAATACATTACTTGCAAACTTTTGGCGTTGTAATACTGTGTCTGAAACGCAGAGTCCGCGATTGTATGTGACATAGTCGTGCATCATATAGAAATGTGCACCGTTATTTATTAATTGAGATTTTATTCTGCCGACAAATCCTAAAACGTCATGAATTGAAATGTAACAATCATATCCACCTTCTGATGCAGTTTCCAACAAGGATTCCCGGCTGATAGTGTGCAGTGAGCTGCAAAATATTAACGCATTACTGCCATATTCGACGTCTATGTTTGCACCATTGAATTGAAATTGTCCTTTGCCCTCATTCATATCTCCAAGAGTTGGAGATTCTTCATTCCTGTACTTTGCGACATTTGTGAATTTGATTTCCCCCTGCTGTATTAGCGCATTTGCCCATTGACGCTCCATCGCTTTGACAATGAGCGATGGTGTGTGCTTACCACTTTCGGTAAGGCAAGTATCGCCCTCCACAGCGCAAGGGGTAACATGATGCACGGCCACTGTGCTATCCCAAGCTAGTTTGGGACAAGCTCAAGCAGCACCTTGCACCCCACAGCGGAAGCATAGCGCTTGAGCGTGTCCAGACTTTTCACTTTTCCGGCTTCGATTTTCGCCACGGCTGGCTGGGAAATGCCCATGGCTTCGGCAACTTGGGCCTGCGTCTTTCCGGCGCGCGCCCTCGCCGCAATGGCCTGCGAGATGAGCGCGAACTCGTCGCCGAGCGCATCATACTCCTTGCGGAATTCCGGGTCGGCCATGAGCTTTTCCCGCGTCTTCGAGAAGGGGACTGCCTGCTTCATTTGCTTTCTCTCCATCGGCTCAAGGCGAGTTCAATCTCAGCCCGAGGCGTCTTCTGTACCTTTTTGACGAAGGCCCGCAGGATGACGAGGGTTCGCCCCGTATCCAGCACGTAGAGGCACCGGGCAATGCCATCCCGGCCAGAGGCGCGCAACTCCCAAAGCTTGCCTTCAACAGGGCGGGCCAGAGGCATCATGAGCGCCGCCGGGCCTCTCGCCTCAAAGAGCTCCACGGTCCTCGTCAACCTCGCCTGCACGTCCACGGGCAGTTCCAAGAACTCCTCTTCCGCCCGCGCACAGCAGAAAGTGACCGACCATTTGCTCATGCGCAGGATATAACCAGGCGGTTATTCGTTGTCAACCAAGCTCAAGTTACCGGGTGTAAGTTTGAAGCTCGGCCATGCGATGGTGCCCCACCCTTTCCATAGCCTCGCGGGCAACGGCCTCGTCACCAAGCCCGCGAGCATGGGCTTCCCCTGCGAACGTCTGCACGTAGTTGTGTCGCAGGGCATGTGTCCCGCTCCATGCTTCGCCTATCTCGGAGCAAGCCCTGTTGAGTCCGCGTAGGTACGGCTTGTACACGAGCCCCATCTTGCCCCCGTTCGCGTCCAGATGCGCCCTCAAGGCCTCATAGTGGGCTTTGGGGACATATTGGCACCGCATGTAGCCGCCCTTGCCCTGAACCTCGACCACGCCGCTTTCCCGGCCCGTGACGGGGTCAACGGCAAACCCTTTGAGGCTCTTCCTCGTCATCTCCATCACTTCGGAGACCCGGAACCCCCCGTGCAGTTGCAGGCTGGCCGCGAGTCGATGAAGTGGCTGCTCGACCCGGTCCACGACGCCTTCGGGGTTCACGTAAGCCCGGCGGTGCTGGTCAAGACGAGGTGAAGAGGCGTTGTAGCCCGGTCTCACGATCGCGACCCCCACAGACAGACGTGCCTCTTCCGGAATCCGCATCTTGCGGGGCGCGAGGGCCAGGGCGGCATCGAACTTCGCCAAGGCGGCGGCGTAAGTCCGCAGGGTATTGCACGACAGCCCGCCTTCGAGCTTCTGCCGCAAGAAAGCCGCCGCATGGACCGGGCGAAGGTCTTGAATGCGCTGTACGCCCTGCGCCTCGGCAAAGCGCGCGAAGTCGGCGCAGACGGCCCGGTAGGCGTCGTATGTGCGATACGACGTGATAGGCGTGAGCGTCGCAATCCGTGAGGATGTGGCGCCCACGCCTTGGGCTTGGAGCTGAGAACGCGCTGCCTGTTTTCGGGCAAATCGGCTATGCCCTATTTGCAGGATTCCAGACGCGGCCCACACGCCGCGCACTTGTGCCGCCAGTCCCTTGCCCATGATGCGCCCTTGCCGGTTGAGATGGTAAGTCTGGCCCCGGAAGTCGGGGCGCACTCCGACCCTTCGTCTCGTGAAGGGCGTGCGGTCCGCATCGTGAGCGGACGCCCAAGCGCTGGAGATACGCTTGACGCCATGCCTCGTGGACATGGAACCGTGACATATGTGGTGGGCAGGAGCGCGGTGCTCGTCCAGCAAGCCTTAGCCTCTACTCGGGACCCGACTCAGGAGGTGGTCAAGTCGCCAGAGGTGCGCCCCTATTGCCCATAAAGCGGAGAGGACCTGTACCGGGAGCATACGACCCGGCGAAAAGAGAATTCAAGTGCCTGCGAGGAAAAAGATTGGAAAAGAGGCCGGCCGCGGTTTGTATCCCACTTGAAGTGGGCCACAAACCGGGCCGGAATACTGGAAAGACAGGTAACGTGAAGGCCGGGATGGAAGACAGCTAACCGAAGGCCGCCCAGACCTTGCGAACTGGCTCCGGCATCGCATGGTCGTTTTCGGCGTTGACCAGCAACAATTCCAGCGGCAAGGCCGCCAGGTCGCCCACGGGCTCGGCAAGGGCCGCCTCGACCCATGCGCGGACGCGGTTGCCGCGCAGGAGGTCGCCAACGTCCTTGCAGTCGTTCGGGAAGCCCACGATGCGCGCAGTGGGCCGGTGTTGCCGCCACCACGTGAGATGCTTCTTGCCTGTGGCGTCGTTGTCCAGGGCGACGCACACCTTCTCCGCACGGTCGAGGAAGGCCCAGACCGCCGCGTCCGGCCTTGCCGCCGCCGACCCAAGAGCGAGGGCGGAGGTGAGGTCACGGGCTTCCTGCCAGATGAGCGCGGCATCAAGTTCGGATTCCACGATGATGACGGCGCGGCGGTTACCGCCAGGGGGGCACAGCATCGGGACCGAGCCGGGTAGGCAGTGGAACTTGCGGGCCGGGGTGCGGTCGCCTCGCGGCTCTACACAGCGGATTCTGATGCCCACGAAGCCCGCCCGCCGCTTGAGGGGAATCACCAGCCCGGAGGGAATGGCCATCGAAGACTTGAAGCCGGGAAGTGCTTCCGAAGAAAGCCCCCATGCGGCGCGGTCTTCGTACCGCCAAATCGGGTTCCAGCCGAGCTTGAGAAGGCGCATGGTTTCGAGGGTGAAGCCGCGCCCCTGCACGTAGTCATATCCGGGCATCCCTTTGACCAGCTTGGCGGCGCACTCGTCCACAAAGCGGGCGGCCTGTTCGCGCCAGAGCGCCGGGACTTCCCGGCATTCCCTCGGCGTCCATATTTCCTGCGCCGGGTGGCCATCCCTCGCAGGCTGGAAGGACATGGGCACATCGAGAAGGGCGCAGGCTTCGGCGTAGGACATGCCATGCCGTTCACGCAGGAAGTCGATGCCATCTCCGTGACGGCGGCACTGCCGACACATATAGCGCCCGCCCTTCCCCTTCGGGTGTTCGGGCCAGACAGCGAAGCGGTCCTGGCCGCCGCACCACGGGCAGGGGCCATGCCACTCCGGGTACTCTCCCGACGATGCACGTTTGAAGGTGCACCCGTCAGAGAGAAAATCACACAGTTTCATATCGTCCATTCCTTTTCTGACGGGGTTTTGGGGGCTTTGAGGACTTTGGGGGCTTTTCCAATCCCATATCTATAAACTGCCAATTGCCATTTCTTCGCGATGGGTTGGAAAAGTCCCCCTAAGTCCTACAAGTCCTCTAGAAGTCCGGAGTCGCTGCCCCGGCGGCAGGAGCCACGCCGGCCGCGTCAGAGACCACACGCCAGTGCGCCGACGCGCCTGGCATATCGGCCCGTTCAAGCTTGTACCCGCCCGCGATGCGCCCCATATTGCGGCGGCACCAGATGCCGAAGCGCTGGGCATCAATGCGGCCGCGCATGGTCGCAACGGCTTCGACGCTCGCGGCAAGGTCGGAGTCTTCCTCCCGCCCGGCCTCGGCAAGCACCTGCTGGACAGTGACGGCCCGGATGCCGAACTTGGCAAACCATGCAGTCAGTACGGCGGCCAGCGCGACCAGCTCGGGGTCTTCGGCCATGATGCCCACGCGGCTGTCGCACGGGTCGGCCTCCCCGGCCCACACCAGGGCGGAGCGCACAAGGTCGGACCATTGCTCGAAGCTCCCGAACCGCGAGAGCTCAAGACGAGGGGCGGCGAGGATGAAGGCCCGCAGGACAGTCAGCGCCGCGCTGACGTAGGTGGCCCGGTCCGCCAGCGCTTCATTCACAGGATTCCCGGTAAACTTGCGCTCCTCCGGACGTTCACAACGCGGGTCAAGACGGCACATGAGAGTGCGCCGGGCAAGGTCGCCCGCGATGCTGAGGTTGTTGCCGTTCACGCAAAAGAGAGTGTTGAGAAACACCTCAACCTGCGTACTCAAGCCGAGGGGACGTATCCACAAGAGGGATTGAGTGATTGCCTGGCACAACAAGTCGGAGTGGAGAACGCCGTTCAGGTTGTCCAGATTAATCAGGGGAGCCCCTGCCAGCAGGGCCGCTTCCAGTCGCTTACGTAACTCGTCCTGGTCGTTGGTCGCGGCGACCAACGCGGCCCGGCGACCCGTCGCAACAGCGGCCGTCACCTCGATGGCGGTCGACTTGCCCGTACCGCGCACCGGAGCCGAAATGCCGAAAAGGGGCACATTGTCGACTATGGTGCGAACGAGGCTCGTCAGAAGCAGTGCCAAGGCGACAGCGAGGTCCACGGCCGTGACGAAGGGGAACTCGCGGAACAGGCGTTTCAGGACGGCCAGAGCGTCCGTGGCGTCTTCACGCGTCGGGGTTTCCGGCACCGTCACCTTGAGGTCGGACGCCAGGTAGTAGCCGCTACGCTCATCGTAGCCTTTGGCGTCCAGTAGGGAGCCGTCGGGGCGCAGAGTGGGGCAAGTGATGACTCCGCGCAGCTGCGGCAATTTCCAGAGCCCCACGCGCGAGAGAAGCGCTTCCGCATACTGCTTCGGGACATCCACCGCTTTGTACTCGCCGGAACGGCGGTCAAGACGCTCAAAATGAGCGAGGCGGGCGAGGATGTCGCGCAGGTACACCGAGTCGACCGCACGGATAACGACCGAGCCAGCTTGGTGTGTGACGCCTTCGGAGTTGGTGGCGGTGGGCAGGATCACGATGCGCACAAGCTGGCCACCGCGCTGATAGACGCGAAGCTCCGGCGCGAGCGTGGGGCTCATGAGCAACGCTTCGCACTGGTCGACCATTTCAGCCAGTGCGCCGTCGATGACTCTGATGCGCGGCTTTGCCAGAGCAGGAGCCGGAGCATCCGTGGCCTGGTCCACCATAGGAACGGCGGACGGCGTGGGCAGGGGGCTGGCCCCCGACGCCTTGACGTCGGGGACCATGCCGTCTACATTGTTGTTATCAGGCTTCGAGAGGGAGCCGCAGTCCATGGAAGCCTCGTGTTCGCTGCACGGGGCTTCCGCGTTTTCAAGGGCCATCGCCTAGCCCTCCTTGCGCACAGTGACGCGGGAGCGGATGATGAACGCCTCAATGTCCGCAGGCGCGTACCGGACAGAGCGGCCAATCTTGATGTACTCCGGCTCCTGCCCGCGAAAGCGGCGGAGACGCAGTGTGTCGGGGGTCCAGCCGAGCAGTTCGGCCGCCTGACGTTCGGTCAGAAGGGGGAGTTGAGAGATGTTGGGCATATGCCTCCTTCCCGCAGGCCGCCGCAGGAATTTGCGGTTGGGCCTTTGTGCGCGGTTTAGGAGAACAGTATGGCCGACTCTTTTGTCGTAATCTCGAACAAGACCAGCTAAATAGACACAGAAAATGACGAGAAATGAACCTTTTTTGAACCTTTAATCAACAATCTGAATGGGCAGATTGGCCGCGATGGCAAGAAGCTTGTTGGCACGCTTCATATACGTTTGCTGGCATAGACCTTGTTTCTCATGTAACAATTCGCCAATCTTTGTCCCTGTAACTTTTCGAAGAGGCGCATGCTGAAGCACGTATGCGATGACTTCTTTTTGGTATCCAGCATTGAGCATATCATGCACAATGGCTGATGGTGCTTTTCCATAAAAAAGTTGCTTTGGAACTTTTATCATGGCATGAATAACATTTTCATTGTCTTTCCTATCTTTTTCTATGTAGCTATCAACCATTACCCATGTGCGTAGCTCATGACGGTGATGCTGATACTGCCACTCATCAAGTTCAAAACATGGGATGCTAAATGTTGATTCGTCATATTCAACGGAAAACTTATCAATGATTGGCTCAAGCTTTGTAAATAAAGACAGCATGTTGTTGTTGCCATCGCAATCATAACAGTTGCATATTGGGTCGCTTGAACATAGTTTACTTTCGTTAATAAGTGCAATCTTACTTTTATCAAGTTCTACTAAATACTTCGAATATTGATTCTCAATTTCATCGAAATCACTATGCGGCCTTAGGCTTTCGACACCACATTCGCGCTCGAACATTACAACAGTGACAATACTAAATCTGACGTAGTCCCAGCATAAGCGCTGTTCACCGTCCTGCTCTATGAGGTGCGGTGCCCCTTCGTCAGCACATAGGTATTGAACGTCAGCAGCCCCGTTGGGGAATTGCCGGTCTTTGTTGACCAGATAAGCCCGGAGCCTGCCGCGCATGACAAGACGGTAGAGTTCCAATTCGTCAATGCGGGGCCAAAGGGCCAGTACCTCCTGGGCCGTGAAGCATTTGCGCAGTGGGATATCGAAAACGAAACGCGTTTCTTGCTGGCTTTCCACTTCTGGCCTCCTGCGCTTACTCTGGCTTTGACTCTTCGGGCGATGATGCTGCCGACCTTTCTTTGCCCCGCCCTTGAGCGCTACGCAAGTCTTCGTCGACCTTCCCGGCCGCACGCCGAACAGCTTCGTCAGCCAAGTGGGCATACCGCTCCGTCATCCTGCTGTCAGCATGCCGAAGGAGCCGCTGAATCACGTAAAGCGTTTCGCGGTTTGATGCCAACCGAGACGCGAACACATGACGCCATGCGTGCAGAGGTCGCATGTCTTTTGGTAGCCCGGCCGCCTTACGGATGCGCCGCAGTGCCGGGTACAGATTGGTTATGGGCTTCTCGCCGGTTTCGCCAGGAAACACATACGATGACGTGCGTGGAAGTCGCATAAGAAGCTCTGTCGCAAAGTCGGTCAAGGCGACAATTTGGTTTTCACGAGCTTTGACCTGGGTGGCCGGTAACGCTATGAATTTTTGCTCAAAATTGACCTGTTCCCAACGCAGCTTGAGCATTTCACCTCTGCGCATCCCGGTCGAAAGGGCGAGCAGGACGAGAGCGCCAGCTTTCCAGTTGTCAGACTGCTCGGCGGCAACAAGCAGAGCGTCAAATTGAGCGTCTGTGAGGGTCTCGGTCTTTTCATTTGAAACCGCAGGCAAAGTGATTTGGAGTTTTTTAGGGCTGGGGGGGTCTATCCGCCCTGTCCGAACGCCTGACAAAATGATGCGCTTCAGCAGGGCCAGGGCATGCTTTGTTGTCTGCGGGGATTTCCCGGCATTCAGCATCTGGACACGGACCTTGTCGACCTCGGCAGTGGCGATTTCGTCAGGGGTCTTGTCACCGAAGGTGGATGCGAGAAAGTTGTTGAAACGCCCCTCGTCAATCCCAAGGGCGCGACTTGCAGGCCGCAAGGCTTTGTAGTCTGCCCATAGATGGCGAATTGTCGGCCGAGTTGCGGCGGCTTGCTTTTCCGCCTCTTGGCGAGCCTTCTTCTCTTTCCTCGGCTCGCGTTTGCCCTCAATCAGCTCGGCCCGGTAGGCATTGGCGCGGGCTTCCGTCATGCCGTCGGCGTACTGCCGCCCCGCCTTCTCCTCCTGCGTCTTGCCGTCCTTCTTGTAGACAACGTAGTAGACACGCTCCGTGCCCGAACCCCCAAGCCGTTCCGCATCACGGTAGAAGACACCGGGGTATTTCGTCTTGTGACGAGGTATGGCCATTGCTCCTCCCCTTGGAAATTCCAACCGTATTTCCAACCTTGGAGCACCATAACCATAAATCGCCATAAACAAGCAATAACTATTTAATAAAACAAATTCAAAATGTTGAAATAATCATAAGCCTTCGTAGCCTTCCATGAACAACATTATTGCTGGCCTTTCACGCCGTTAACAGGGGTTCAAATCCCCTTGGGGACGCCAACGCATTTCAGGTAGTTACAGCACTACTTCGTTTTCTTTTGCCCTGTGGATATCCCCTTGGATATCCATTCGGAAAGCCGCCAAGGTCACAGCCTTGCGCGGCTTTTCTGTTGATGGGGAATGGCACGATCTTCCCGCCGCCCTTGAACTCCCCCGTCAGGCCCCCCCGCCCCCGCGTAGGGGGCGACGTGCTCATGTACCTTTACGAGGACACGGGCAAGGTGTTTCAATCCACGCCCCCGCGTAGGGGGCGACAGCTTGTTGCCGCTGGCCCGATAACTGCGACTGAGTTTCAATCCACGCCCCCGCGTAGGGGGCGACTCCGCGCCAAGTGGCCGACTTTGGCTGAGGCAGAGTTTCAATCCACGCCCCCGCGTAGGGGGCGACGGCAGGGCCTTCAGGGCGGCGTAGTCGCGGGCCTTGTTTCAATCCACGCCCCCGCGTAGGGGGCGACTTTGTGCTGCTCACGTAGCGTCGACTGCACCAAAGTTTCAATCCACGCCCCCGCGTAGGGGGCGACACGGCGAGGTTCGCATGACCCGCGTGGTGATCCAGTTTCAATCCACGCCCCCGCGTAGGGGGCGACCCCGGCTGGTCATCTGCACCGACTACAGTAAAAAGGTTTCAATCCACGCCCCCGCGTAGGGGGCGACTCTTCATTTTGCTTCCTCCCCCGGCTTGGGCCAGTTTCAATCCACGCCCCCGCGTAGGGGGCGACCGCACCTCGATTTCCCAGCGCGGCCGGTCCGAGTAGTTTCAATCCACGCCCCCGCGTAGGGGGCGACGGGCGCGGATCCGTCTTTGCGTCGCTCTCTGGTGTTTCAATCCACGCCCCCGCGTAGGGGGCGACTTGGCCGCGATCCAGGCGTCGGCCAGCTTGTCGTTTCAATCCACGCCCCCGCGTAGGGGGCGACATCCAGCGCGTGCTCGATCTGCACCTGGAGTGCAGTTTCAATCCACGCCCCCGCGTAGGGGGCGACCACACTCCTGGGCATCGTCTGGTGTTTCATATTCGGTTTCAATCCACGCCCCCGCGTAGGGGGCGACTTGTCCGCCAGGGACTCCAGATTGAGCTCAATGTAGTTTCAATCCACGCCCCCGCGTAGGGGGCGACCGGCGCTGAAGGTCTGCTTGGTCCCGCTGTAGCTGTTTCAATCCACGCCCCCGCGTAGGGGGCGACAGCAGCCGGGTGGCGTTGGTGGCGCGCACGTCTTCGTTTCAATCCACGCCCCCGCGTAGGGGGCGACGGAGTTTGTGGGACGGCCTCGCGTTTCGACAACAGTTTCAATCCACGCCCCCGCGTAGGGGGCGACTACGCGACTCTGGCCGAGGCCGAGGCCGCAGCCGAAGTTTCAATCCACGCCCCCGCGTAGGGGGCGACGTGCCCGGAGGCTAGCAGGCAGAGGCCCAACCGTCGTTTCAATCCACGCCCCCGCGTAGGGGGCGACGTCTTGGTGCCGCGCACATGGACGGTCAGGGCGTTGTTTCAATCCACGCCCCCGCGTAGGGGGCGACGCTGCGCCTCGATTTCTTGCTTGCCGCCCAAAAGTTTCAATCCACGCCCCCGCGTAGGGGGCGACTTGAAGATGAAATTAGTATAAAACAACCTAAGCAAAAGTTTCAATCCACGCCCCCGCGTAGGGGGCGACTGTCAGCATTTTTCCCCGCGATCCCGTTTGTCGCCTAGCCCATTCTGCGCGAACCCAGCGCGCGGAGTCAAGATTGCCGGAGTCTCAAACGGACAAAAATTGTAATCCTTCGAAGTTAAAGGTTATTATTCAGCGCGAACCTCTCGGGCCGCAGCCGCCAGCTTTCGGTTCGCGCGACACCACTCGGGACAACCGCTCCGGCGAACGCCTGGCGTAAGGCTCCAGAGCTGCAAGGGATTGGGAAAAGAGCCGGTGGCTGAGCTTGGGCGCGATTGGGGCCTGGTGCAGCGGTTGGCGGATATCCCGGTGGATATCTTGGTGGCGTGCGCGGCGGGGCGTTCTCTGCGCCGCCGCGCTGTGCCGCCCCATGGCAAATGGTTTGCGTCATGAAATTGCTGCGCGGCTTTCATGCCGTGAACACGAGGGCAAATCCCTTTGAGGACGCCGGCGCTTTCGCAGAGGACGCCGGGCCTCTTTGGGGCTGTCCGGAGCCTTCGAAGCCGCAGCTTCGGAGGCTTTTGTTGTCCGGGCCGCGGCCGGCCTGTGGCGTTCCCAGCCTACTCGCCGAGCACGTAGGCGAAGATCAGCGGGGCCACGATGGCGGCGTCGGAATTGATCATGAATCGCGGGGTGTCCGGGTCGAGCTTGCCCCAGGTGATCTTCTCGTTGGGCACGGCCCCGGAATATGAGCCGTAGCTCGTGGTGCTGTCGCCAATCTGCGCGAAATAGGCCCAGAAGGGCGTCTTCTCGCGTTCCAGGTCCTGGATGAGCATCGGCACCACGCAGATCGGGAAATCGGCCGCGATGCCGCCGCCGATCTGGAAGAAGCCCACGGGAACGCCCTGCGCGGCCATGCCCGCATACCACTCCGCCAGGTGCTCCATCTGCTCCGTGCCGCGGCGGATGGCCCCGTGGTGCGGCAGGTTGCCGCGCATGACCTCGGACACGAAGATGTTGCCCAGGGTGCAGTCCTCCCAGCCCGGCGTGTAGATGGGCAGGCCCATGTCCCGGGCCGCCAGCACCCAGGAATGCTCCGGCGGGATGCGGAAGTGCTCGCGCACGCCGGGCTCGTCCAGCAGCGCGTACATGAATTCGAAGGGGAAGCGCGGCGCGTTCTTTTCCGCGGCCTCGCGCCAGAGCCGGATCATCCGCGCCTGCACCTGGCGGAACACGCCCTCGGGGATGCAGGTGTCGGTGACGCGGTTGAAACCCCGATCGTAGAGCGCCTTCTCGTCCTCGGGCGAGAGATCGCGATAGCCGGGCACCATGCGGTACTCGTCGTGGTTGAAGAGATTGAACAGGTCCTCCTCCAGGTTGGCGGCGGTGCAGCTCACGGCCGCGACCTTGCCCTGGCGGATCATCTTGGCCAGGCTCACGCCGATCTCGGCGGTGCTCATGGCCCCGGCCATGGTCAGGAACATGGCCCCGCCGCGGTCCAGCAGATCGCGCCAGGCCTTGGCCGCGTCCAGAGTCTCGCGGGCGTTGAAGTGCCGGAACTGCTGCTCCATGAAGGCGGAAATCGGTCCCATTGCGGTCCTCCTGCGGGGGGTTAGAAGCTCACGTGGTAGTTCATGTAGGCGTTGAGGCCGGGCTCGCGGAAGGCATCGCCGCGCGCCGTGGTCAGGTAGTTGGTGTACGAGGCGTTGAAGAGGTTGTTCACGCCGACGGTGAACTCATGGCGCAGGCCGCCGGCGTCCAGGCCGTAGCCGGCGCGGACGTTGAGCACGGCCCAGGCCTTGCCGGAATCGACGGCGTCGGGCGTGTTGGTCTGATCCGCCGCCCACTGGCTCTCCGCGGCCCACCACCACGGCCCGATGGTCTGCTTCACGCCCACCAGACCCGACAGCGGGGCGACGCCGGGCAGCCAGGCGGCGTGGGTCTCGTCCCGGCCGTAGGTGTAGGCGGCGTTGGCGTAGGCGGTCCAGCCGGCGGCGAAGTCCCAGTCCGCGGACTGTTCCAGGCCGCAGAGCGTGGCCGTGCCGATGTTGGTCATCCGGTAGTTGCCGCCGCCCGTGGCCTGTCTGGTGATGTAGTTGTCGATGAAGTTGGCGAAGACCGCCGAGGTCAGGCGCAGGGACTCGCCGCCGCGCTTGAGCGAGAGTTCGAAAAACCGCGACTCCTCGGACTTGAGGTCCGGATCGCCGTCCTCGAATTTGCCGCCGCCCAGGGCGATGTGCTTGTAAAGCTCCAGGATGTTCGGGGTGCGGTAGCTCGCGGCCGCCAGCACGCTCGCCGACCAGGGATCGGCGAAGGCCCAGGTGAGGCCGGCGTGCGCGCCCCAGTTGGCGTCGTTCTTCTCGCCGCCGGAGCGGGAGACGACCGTGCCGCCGCCGTTGGTGATGTGCACGGAGTCGGCCCGGCCGCCCAGGTTGAGCGTCCAGGCCGGGGCGAGCTTCCAGTCGTCCTCGGCGAACGCGCCGGAGACGAGCTGGCTCGAGTCCGGCACGGGCATGGCGTAGGTGTGGACGCCGGCCGTGCTCATGACCTCCGCGCGGGAGCGCATGTCCCAGTTGGAGGCCTCCAGTCCGGCCGTCAGCGTGTGGTCGCCCAGGGCGAACACGTTCTTCCAGCGGCCGTTCAGGGTCTCGTGGGTGCCGGAGGGCTGCTGCCAGGCCACCGTGCCGCTGGAGTAGTTGTCGATGCGCGGGTACCGGGTGAGCAACTGCCAGGACAGGTCAAGCTGCGATTCGGTGAGCGCCAGGCCCTTGGGCGTCCAGGTGTGCACCAACTGGAGCATGCGCCGGTCGTTTTGGCGCAGGGTCACGTCGGCGTTGGTGGGCAGGCCTTTGCTGTTGCCGCCGGGCACGCCGATCTGGTCGCCGTCCATGTGCTGATACTGGAGCATGGTGCTCTGCCCCTCGGCCCACTTCCAGGCCCCGGCCAGCTTGCCCTGCCAGTCCTCGAACTGGGAGTTGCGCACCTTGTCGCCGCGTCCGTCGAAATAGCTCGCGCCCTCGCGCCAGCCGCCGGAGCCGAGCATCCAGAACGAAGCGGAGGAATAGGAAAGATTGGCGTAGGCGTCCGGTCCCAGCGGATTCGTCGCGCCCGTGAGTGAGCTTTCGCCGTGCCATTCCGGCTGTGCGGCGAAGCGGCCCTTCTTGGTGATGATGTTGACCACGCCGCCGATGGAGCCGGAGCCGTAGAGGGCGCTGATGGGCCCCTTGAGCACCTCGATGCGTTCGATGTCGTTCTGGTTCACGACGCCCAGGCGGCCGTTGATGTCCGTGGTGGTGTTCACGCGCACGCCGTCGACGAGCACCACGACCTGATCACGGCCCAGGCCGCGGATGCTGATGTCCGCCCCCCAGGGCGAGTCGCTGTTCCTGGTGACGCCGGGAATGCGGGCCAGGGCGTCGGAAACGGACACCGCGCCGGTCTCGCGGATGTCCTCGCCAGTGACCACGCCGACGCCGCCCGGCGTCTTGCTGGCCGGGGCGGGCACCCCGCGCGCGGTGACGAGGACCTCGTCGAGGACCGTCTCGCGCTCGGCGGCGGGTGCGGGTGAACTGAGGGACAAGGCGGCGAGCAGAACGCCGAGGCCGAAGGCCGCGAAGCGGAGGCTGTTCATGCGGGGGCTCCTAGAGGACCAGGGATTTGACGCGCACGCTGTCGAGCATGCCCAACCGGCCGGCCAGCGCGCCGATCTGGTCGGTGGTGGCGCTGACAACGATGGTCAGCAGGCCGCAGTCCGGCGAGCATTGCGGCAGGCTCATGCGCGCCACCACCAGATCGGGGAACGCGCTCAGGACGTCTTCGATGCGTCCGCTGACCGCCCTGACGTCGCCGAAGGCCACGCCAACCAGACCGATACGGGGGGATTGCGCATCCACAGCGTCATCCTTGTTTCGTGTTATTAATCTGTGTTTCGTAGCACAGCATTCCCGACTGCGCAACACGAATCCGGCGGAAAATGCTGATGATGAGGAGTAGCCAGACACACTTAGCGATCCGATTCACGTTGTGATGCGTCTGTTTCGTTGCATCATTTAAAAATTCGTGGCACATGTCGGCAACGCTCGTTCCAGGAGGCCGTCCATGTCCCTGCCCCGTCACGCCGTCCCGGCGCTGTTCCTGTGCTGCGCGTCCCTGTTCTGCTCCGCGTTGCCCGCGCTGGCCGCCGAACCGGCCCAGGTGCTCCTGCACCAGGGCGAACGCTTCCTGCGCATCGGCAACGTGGGCTTCGCCAAGGCCAACTACGACAAGCTCGTCGCCCTCTACGAGGGCACCCCGGAGGCGGCCGAGGCCCACGGCGACCTCGGCGTCATCGCCGCGCGCGCAGGCGACGACGACCTGGCCGTGGCCGAGTATGAGCGGGCCATCGCCGGCGGCTTTCGCATGGCGCACTTCAACCTGGGCCAGGCCCTGCTGCGGCGCTACGAGCAGAGCGGCGACCCGGCCGCGAAGACCGCCGCGCGCGAGCATTTCCTGGCCTTCAGGGCCTACCTGGACAGCGGCGCGCCGCGGCCCGCCATTCTGGACTGGTCGCTGCCGGAGGTGGAGAGGGAGCTGGCCGACGCCCTGGAGCGCCTGCGCTGATTCGGGGGCAACCCTCGGCTTCGGGGCGGGGGCCCCTGGCCTCGGGTCGCGCGGTGCGCCCTCCTCTCGAGGGGGTGTGAGAGGCTAGGCCTTCAGCTTGACGCCCTTGGCCTTGAGGGCCTTGATGCTCGCGCTGCGGTCCATGTAATGGGTGTGCAGCAGCTCGTGCGATTTGTGGCCGCAGGGGCCGTCGGACAGGAAGCCGTCCTTGGCGTAGATCTTCTTGATCATCGGGTTGTCCTGGGACTTGCGCAGCTTGTACAGCTTGGGATTGGCGTCCGCGGCGTAGACCCCGGTCTGGCGGCGGCTCACCAGGTCCAGTTCGGCGGCCTGGGCCTCGGTCACGACGCCCGGCATGCCTCCGACGACGCCGATGGCGGCCACGGCGGCCGCGGCGCAGCCGGCGGTTTTCAGAAACTGCCTGCGGGTGCATTCCATATTTTCGCTCATGTCAGTCTCCTTCTCGCTCTGGCCTAGGCCTGGGCCTTCATGGTCAGGCGCTTGTTGATCGCGGCGAGGATCCGGCTGGAGCCGGCGTCGGCCGCGCGCACGCTCGGGTTCAGGATCTGGCCGCCGCCGTTCACGCAGCCGCCGGGGCAGGTCATGATCTCGATGAAGTGATACGGGCTCTTGCCGGCCTTGACCTCGTCGCAGAGCTTTTTGGCGTTGTCCAGGCCGCTGGCCACGGCCACGTTGACCTTGCCGAACTTGGGCACGTCGATGCTGGCGGTCTTGATGCCCTCGTGGGCGCGCACGCCCTTCAGGTCCACGTTGGTCAGCTTGTCGCCCGAGAGGACCTCGTAGGCCAGGCGCAGGGCGGCCTCCATGACGCCGCCGCTGGTGCCGAAGATGGTCGCCGCGCCGGTGGCCATGCCAAGCACGGGATCGGCCTCCTCGTCCTTGAGGTTCTTGAAGTCGATGCCGGCCTTCTTGATCATGTAGGCCAGCTCGCGGGTGGTGATGGTCACGTCGATGTCGCGGGAGCCGCTGGCCGCCATCTCGGGACGCAGCCCCTCGTATTTCTTGGCGATGCAGGGCATGATCGACACGGTGAAGACCTTGGCCGGGTCGGTCTTGGTCTCCTTGGCGCCATAGGTCTTGGCCAGGGGGCCGAGCATGGCGATGGGCGACTTGCAGCTGGACATGTGCGGCAGGAGCTCGGGATAGTAGGACTCCGCGAACTTGACCCAGCCGGGACAGCAGGACGTGAACTGCGGCAGGGGCGCGTGGTGGCTGGGGTGCTTGATGCGGTTGAGCAGCTCCGTGCCCTCCTCCATGATCGTCAGGTCGGCCGTGTACTCGTTGTCCCAGACGTACTTGAACCCGAGTTTGCGCAGGGCCGCGTGCATCTTGCCGCCCACATGGGTTCCCGGCGGCATGCCGAAGGCCTCACCCAGGGAGTAGCGCACGGCCGGGGCGGGCATGGACACCACCACGGTGTTCGGGTCCTTGAGGGCCGCGAACACCGCATCCACGTAGGACACCTCCTCGTAGATGGCCCCGTAGGGGCAGTTCACCAGACACTGGCCGCAGTTCACGCAGGCCGCCGGGTCGAGCACGTGACGTTTTTCGTCCTTGCCCACGGGCTGGATCGCGCCGGTCTTGCAGATCTCGTCGCAGGTGCCGCAGGCCTGGCACTTGGCGGGATCGACCTGAACAAACGAGAATTTGTTCGGGTCGGCGTTTTGCGGGGCCCTCCCCTTCATCATCACCTTCTCCATCTCTTGCATCATGCACCTCCAGAATGATTGGACTCCCTTGCCTTCGGGCGCAGCGCCCGTCATCATTATGTGCCACAATTTTTAAATTCGTGGCATAAAGGAGTAATAGACACGCGAATAGTGTTATGTCAAGCCGGGACGCGGAAAACGTCAGGCTCTCCCGCCGCGCGCACGACGCGAGCGGCCGCGAAGCCGCGCGGCTGGACTTCGCCCCGGCAGGGGCGCTACAAGCAACACCTTCGTGAATCGCCGCGGCCGGAAGCCTTGGCGGAGCGTTTTCGCCGGAGCCGCCGACTGCGGCGCTCAGGCGCATGGAGGGACGCAATGACGCAGGACACGCCCAAGAGGGGCCAGGGCCGGAAACGCACGCCCGGATTTGCGCTCCGCGCGCTCCTAACCTGCGCGCTCGTCGCGCTGACGTTTTGCGCCAGCGCGCCGGCGGCGCTCGCAGGCCAGACCCTCCTGGACGAGGCGAACGCCCTGAACGCCCAGGTCGTCCGGCTGCACACACAGGGCCGCTACCGCGAGGCCATTCCCCTGGCGCAGCGGGATTTGGCCATCCGGGAGAGAATCCTCGGCCCGGCCCATCCGGCCCTGACTCCCAGCCTCTTCAACCTTGCGGAGCTCTACTCCAAAACCGCCGACGATCTCCACGCCGCCCCGCTATACAGGCGCGTCCTGGACCTCCAGGTGAAGACCCTCGGGCCCGAACATCAAACCACCATCTTCACCATGAACCAGCTGGGCGTCGCGTACATGGAACTTGGCGAATACGCCAAGGCCGAACCGTTGCTGCAACGCGTCCTGCAGCATTCGGAAAGAGTCCATGGGCCGAACCGCCCGGAGACGGCCGGCAGCCTGAACAACCTCGCCGAACTCTACCGGCGGTCCGGCGCCTACGCCAAGGCGGAACCGCTCTTCAGGCGCGCCCTGGCCATCGCCGAGAAGACCCTCGGGCCGGAACACCTCAACACCATACGCTTTCTGAACAATTTGGCCATGGTGTACGAGCAGACAGGAGAATACGCCAGGGCCGAGCCGCTGCTCAAGCGCGCCCTGGCCGTCCGGGAGAAGATCGCCGGCCCATGGCACCGGGACACGGCCCTCAGTTTGAGCAACTTGGCTGAGCTGTACAGGAGGCTCGGGGACAACGCCAGGGCCGAGCCGCTGCTCAAGCGCGCCCTGGACATCGACCTCAGGGCCCTGGGGCCGGAACATCCGAGCACGGCGAACGAGCTGAACAATCTGGCGACGCTGTACGAGACGATCGGCGACTATGGTAAGGCCGAGCCGCTCTTCAAACGCGCGCTCGCCATCAGGGAAAAGGTTTTGGGCCCGGAACATCCGGCCACGGCGACCTGTCTGAACAATCTGGCAGCGCTGTACAAGGCGATGGGCGACTACGCCAAGGCCAGGCCGCTGTATCAAAAGGCATTCGCCCTCAGCGAAAAGGTTCTGGGGCCGGAGCACCCGGACACGGTCCGCAACCTGTCCAATCTCGCCCTGATGTACGCCTCCGACGGCGACTACGGCCGGGCCGAGCCCTTGCTCAAACGCGCCCTGGCCGCCAGAGAGCGGACGTTCGGGGACATTCATCCGAACACCATCAACAGCCTCAACGACCTGGCGTCGATACACGCCGCCACCGGCCGGCCCGCGGCCGCGCGCCAGTTGTTCCGCCGGGCCCAGGAGGCCTCCGGCGCGCTGGCGGAGCAGATCATGGGCTTCGCGACCGAAGACCGGAGCATGCTCTTTCTGGAAACCCAGAAGAACGGCCTGGAAGGCTTCCTCAGCCTGATCGATCGCCAGATGTCCGGCGATGCCGGGGCGGTCCGGGACGGCCTCACGGCCTGGCTGCGCTACAAAGGCGTCCTCCTGGACGCCCAGAAGCGGTTCCAGGAAGCGCTGCTCCGCTCGGACGACCCCAAGGTCGCCGCCCTGGCCCAGGAATTCGCCCGGACGCGCTCCCGCCTCTCGGCCCTCGCCTTCGCCGGCCCGGGCAAGGACGGCCCCCAGGCCTACCAACGCCAAATCGCGGAGTTGGAGGCCCGGCGGCAGCGACTGGAGTCGGATTTGAGCGCGCTCAGCCAGAGCTTCGCCAGCAGCCGCAGGCAGTACCGGGCCGACGCCGCCGCGGTGGCCAGGGCGCTGCCCAAGGCGGCGGTCCTCATCGAATACGCCCGGGTCGCCCTGTTCAACTTCAAGGCCAAGGACAAGGACACGGGCAAGCGCTGGGAGCCGCCCCACTACCTCGCATTCGTGCTCCGGCCGGGAGCCGGGGGCCAGGCCGCGCTCGTCGATCTCGGCGAAGCCGGCCCCATCGACGACCTGGTCGCGGCCATGGGCCGGGAGATGCGCGAGAATCAGGTCGCCAAGGATCCGGCCGGTCTGACCCGCGCCAAGCTCGCGGTCCGGCTGCACGACCGCGTTTTCGCCCCGCTGCGTCAGGCCATCGGCGCCGGGAGGGACATCTTCCTCTCCCCGGACGGCGGCCTGAACCTCGTGCCCTTCGAGACCCTGCAGGACGCGTCCGGCCGCTTCCTCGTGGACGACTTCGCCTTCACCTACCTGAATTCCGGGCGCGACCTCCTGGGCTTCGGCCTGAAGGCGACGCCCAAGAACAAGGTCCTGCTCCTCGGCGATCCGGACTTCGACCTGACGCCCGCCAAACGCGAACAGGCCCTGCACGAACTGCGTCTGAGCCGGGGCCGGCCGGCCGGGCAGGTCTTCCTGCGCTCCGCGGCGCGACGCGGCGGGGACTATCCCCCCCTGCCCGAGACCAGGCAGGAGGTGCAGGCCATCGCCGCCCTGCTGGGCCGCGACTGCGAGGTCTTCCTGGGCGGCAAGGCCCTGGAGGAGGTGCTGTTCGCCAAGCCGGCCCCCCGGGAGCTGCATCTGGCCACGCACGGGTTCTTCTACACCGAGCAGGAGTTCGCGCACGCCTTCGCGGACGCCGAGGCGGGGCTGTCCGGTCCCGGCGCGGCGGCCCCGGCCGCCCGGCCGGAGAACCCGCTGCTGCGGTCGGGCGTCGTGCTCGCCGGCGCGAACACCTCCCTCAAGTCCGGCAATCCCCGGGACAATGACGGCATCCTCACCGCGGACAAGGTGCTGAGCCTCGATCTGCACGGCACCGATCTGGTGGTGCTCTCGGCCTGCGACACCGGCAGCGGCGAGGTCAAGGCCGGCCAGGGCGTCTACGGCTTGCGCCGGGCGTTCAACGCCTCCGGGGCCAAGGGCGTGGTCATGAGCATGTGGAGCGTGCCGGACAAGGAGACCCGGGAGCTCATGGTGGAGTTCCACAAGGGCCTGCTCTCGGGGCGGCTGGATCGGGCCCGGGCCCTGCGGCAGGCGATGCTCAGGGAAAAGGACGTGGTGCGCGAGCGCTACGGCAACGCCAACCCCCTGTTCTGGGGCGCGTTCGTCTTCGCCGGGGAGCGCTGAGCCTCCCCGGAACGCCTCAGGCCGGCGGACTTCCCCCTGCCCGCTACTCCGGCAGCATGCTCCAGTCCTCCGGGTCCACGGGGGCGACGCCGGACTGGCGGCGGGGCTGCACCGGCAAGCGCGGGGCCGCGCGCACGGCCGCCGGGTTCACGTAGTCGGCCGGATTGATGCCGTGCTTGCGCAGGCGGTACTGCAGGGTGGACTTGGGCACCTTGAGGATGGCCGTGGCCCCGTTCTTGCCGCTCACCGCGCCCTTGGTGGCCGTCAGCACCCGGATCAGGTAGCTGCGCTCGGCCTCGGCCAGGCTCATGAGCGTCGAGACGCCGGCCTCGGCCTGGCGGATGGCCAGCAGCGGCTCCACGTGGCGGCGGGTGATGTGCTGGCCGCTGTAGATGATCAGCAGCCGGTTCACGATGTTGCGCAGCTCGCGGACGTTGCCGGGCCAGGTGTGGTTCTGCATCAGCTCCAGCACCTCGTTGGAATAGGTCGGCGGGGTGCGGTGCATGTACTGGGCCTGCGACCGCGTGAGCCGCAGGAGCAGCGGCACGATCTCGTCCTTGCGCTCGCGCAGGGGCGGGATGTGGAAGCCCACGGTGTTCAGGCGGTAATAGAGGTCGGAGCGGAAGGTCTTCTGGAAAATGGCCTGCTCCAGATCGCTGTTGGTGGCGGCGATGACCCGGAAATTGGCCTTGATGGAGCGGCTTTCGCCCACGCGCTCGAAGGACTTCTCCTGGAGCACCTGGAGCAGCTTGGCCTGAAGGTGCAGGGGGAGCTCGCCGATCTCGTCCAGGAACAGGGTGCCGCCGCTGGCCATCTCGAACCGGCCGACGCGCTTGGCGCTGGCCCCGGTGAACGCGCCCTTGGCGTGGCCGAAGAGCTCGCTCTCGAACAGGGTCGCCGGCAGCGAGGGGCAGTTGACCTTGACGAACATGGCCTCCCGCCGCGGGCTCAGGTGGTGGATGTAGCGGGCGATGTAGTCCTTGCCCGTGCCCGTCTCGCCGGTGATCAGGATGCTCGCGTCGCTCTGGGAGATGATCTCCACCTGACGCATGATCTCGCGCATGCAGGCGCTGGAGAAGAAGAACTCGTCCGGCCGGTACTGCTGGTCCATGTCGTGGAGCAGGTAGTCGCGCTGCTGCTCCAGGTCCGTGTTCTGGGTCACCAGACGCGAATGGGCCAGCATGTTGTCCACGGCCAGGGCCACCTGGCCGGTCAGCTCATTGAGGAACTCGGCCAGCTCGTCGATGTCCGGCGGGGACGTGCGGAAGGAGAAGTTGAGCGAGCCCAGCACGTCGTTGCGCGCCAGCAGCGGGAAGGCCATGGTCGATTTGAGCCCGGCCGACATCATCTGGCGGATGCTCGGCCAGTGGCTGTACTGGGTCATGTCCGGGATGATCAGCGGCATCTGCGAGGTGATCACGGACTTGGCCACCGGCGCCCTGTCCAGCGAGCGCGGGCTGTCGTCCATGTTCTTGACCTGCACGCCTTCGGCCATGGCGAACCAGCGCAAGGACTTGGTCTGCGAGTCGAAGATGCTGATGCTGAAGCGGTCGAAGGCCACCACGCTGCGGATCTCGCGCGCCAGGGCGTGGAACAGCTTCTCGCGGGTGGTCTGGTTGACGATCGCGTTGTTGATGCCGAGCAGCAGCTTGTAGCGCGCCGCATGGTCCCAGGACGGCTGCCCCGGCTGTTCCCCCGAGCCCAAATCTTGTCCGGTAATCGTGCCATCATCCATGGCCGTTCTCCCTGCGCGGCGGCGCGCTGCGTCGCCATCCTCCGCGCATGTTCCTTGTAGTGCCACTGCATTTGCGCTGTCAACGCGCCGGGATACGCACCGGCGTCGTGCTCCCTCCTGAAAATTTCGTGCCGAAATCGATTGTCCCGGCGAATGGGCGGTCTGGCTCGCCGGCGGCGTTCCGGCCCCGGTCGTGCGCCGCATTTCGGGCTTAATTTTGGGCCCGGCCACGTCAAAACCAGCCCACCCTCCGGCGCAATCCAGCACTGGCGGTACACATCGCGGGTGTCGGCCCGCGCGCCCTGCCCGGCCCAATATTAGTCTATGGGCCCAATATTAGACCCTAGGGCATGTCGTCCGGCCCAACCGTTACGGCAATAATCATTTAATTTCAACGTATTAGCATACCGTCCGCACAGGCATGGCCCTTGCTATCCCGGCTGTCAGTGCATGCGGGCGCATGCATTGGCCGTGGATTCGTCTCATGCAACCAGCAGGGAGCCAAGGAATACGCCATGACATCAAAAATAAGCACTGATCTCCTCATCTTAGGCATGGGGGCAGCGTCGGAGATGTGCGCGCTCTATGCACACGACCTGAACCCCAATATCAATATACTCATCGTCACGAAGGCTCTGACGGGAAAGGGCGGGTGCAGCCGCATGGTCCAGGGCGGGTTCAACGTCGTCCTGAACCCCAAGGACTCTCATGAGAAACACCTCATGGACACCCTGAAGGGCGGCCAGTACGTCAATGATCAGGATCTCGCCATGAACCTGGTCGAGCAGGCGACCCCCACCATCAAAGAGATGGAGACCAAGTTCGGCTGCTTCTTCGACCGCAATCCCGACGGAACCGTCCACCAGAAGCCGTTCGCCGGCCAGTCTTTCGACCGCACGGTGCACAAGGGCGACCTCACCGGCATCGAAATCATCAATCGCCTCACCGAGCAGGTCATGAAGCGCAAGATCCGCGTCCTGGAGGAAGTCCGGGGCCTGGAGCTGCTTTTGGATGAGGAGGGCAACACGGTCACGGGCGCCCTGCTCATGAACATCCGCACCGGCGAGTTCATCGAGGTCGAGGCGGCCGCCACCATGGTCGGCACCGGCGGCGGCCCAACCCAGTACCGCTTCCACGCGCCCGGTCCCGAGAAGACCTGCGACGGTCTGGCCATGCTTTACCGCGCCGGGGCGGTCATGCGCGACATGGAGATGCTCCAGTTCCACCCCACCGGCCTCATCGTGCCGGGCAGCGTGGTGGCCGGCTCGCTCCTTGAGGAAGGCCTCCGCGGCGCGGGCGCCTACCTCTACAACGGCAAGGGCGAGCGCTACATGGGCAACTACGACCCCACCGCCGAACGCGCCACCCGCGACGTGGTCAGCCGCTCCTCGTTCATCGAGATGATGAGCGGCCGGGCCTGCCCCGAGGGCGGCGTGCAGATCGACGCGGCCCACCTGGGCGCGGAGTTCGTGCTCAAGAACTTCCCCGGCATGGCCGAACGCTGCCGCCAGTTCAACTACGACCTGGCCCGCAAGCGCGTGCCCGTTTCCCCCTCGGCCCACTTCTTCATGGGCGGCGCGGTCATCGACACCGACTGCCACTCCAGCCTGGAGAAGCTCTTCGTGGCCGGCGAGGACGCCGGCGGCGTGCATGGCGCCAACCGCCTGGGCGGCAACGGCATCTGCGACTCCTGCGTCTACGGCCGCCAAGCCGGCAAGTCCGTGGCCAAGTACCTCACGGGCAGCAACCTTCAGCACAAGCCCTCCCGCCGCGGCCAGGTGGAGGAGGTCATCGAGCTCGTCACGCGGCCGCTTCGCCGGGCCAAGGGCGGCAACCCCTTCGAGGTGCGCAAGGACATCCAGGAGGTCAACTGGAACAAGGTCGGCGTCGGCCGCAACGCCGAAGGCCTCCAGGAAGCCCTCAAGGACTTCGACGACATCGCCGCGCGCTGGGCGGAGCTGAGCGCCGGCGGCGCCCCGGGCTACAACATGCCCTTCCTGGTCACCCTCGACCTGCGCAGCATGATCGACGTCTCGCGCATGGTGGCCACCTCCGCACTGAACCGCGAAGAGACCCGCGGAGCCCACTTCCGCCTGGATCATCCCAAGCAAAACGATGACTACGGCCTGTTCAACATCTACCTGAAGAAGGGCGATGACGGCAAGCCGACCATTGAAAAGCGGCCCGTGGTCTTCAAGTACAAGTCTGTCGAAGAGTGTCAGAAGTACAAGAAGAAGTAACCGGCGCACTGCGCCATATGCACAACGCATATACAAGGAGAACCGGGATGGAGTCGAACATCACGATGGCTAACAGGAAGCCGCTCAGCTGGGGTGAGCTTGATCCGCATCGCCGCGAAAATACCAAAATCGGCATGTGGGCGTGGTTGTGGCAGCGCATTTCCGCCCTGCTGATCATCGTCTTCCTTTCGCTGCACATGACCCTGACCTACAAGCCCATTCTACAGTTCCTGCTGCTGCTTTTCGTCACCTTCCACGCGGCCCTGGGACTCAGGGTCATTCTTCTCGATTTCAACATCGTCAGTGTGAAGTACCAGCGTGCCCTGGTCTGGGGACTTGTGGCCCTTGGCCTGGTGGTCATGGGCGCCATCTGGTTCACCATTTACTAAGCGAGGTCGCACATGAGCTCGCGTAACATACGTGTCTTCCGGTACGACCCCAAGGTCGGCGGCGAAGGGCACTTCGACGACTACAAGCTGGAGATCGCCGACGAGACCACGACGACCATTCTCGACGTGCTTCTGCGCCTCCAGCGCGAACAGGATCCCTCCCTGTCCTTCCGCTACGCCTGCCGCGTGAACATGTGCGGCTCGTGCGGCATGGTCATCAACGGCGTGGAAGGCCTGGCCTGCAAGACCAACGTCTCCCAATTCGCCGCCGGCCAGGAGATCACCCTGCGGCCCCTGAACCACATGCCCGTGGTCAAGGACCTTGTGGTCGACATGCAGCCCTTCTTCCAGAAGTATGAGGCCAGCCTGCCCTTCTTCGAACCCAAGGGCGAATACACCGAACCGATCCAGATCCGCCCCGACTCCCAGGAGCGCGTGGACATCGGCCAGGCCACGGAGTGCATCTCCTGCGGCTGCTGCGTGTCCAGCTGCACCATGTTCCACTATCACGACGAATACGCCGGTCCGGCGGCCCTGAACCGGGCCTTCACCCTCCTGGCCGACAGCCGCGACGCCCTGTTCAAGGAGCGCATGACCGCGGTTTTGAGCTCCTGCTACAACTGCCGCACGGAGTTCAACTGCACCGAGGTCTGCCCCAAGAAGATCAGCGGCACCCGCGCCATCAAGTACATCCAGCGCTTGGCCCTGAAACGCCGCAAGGAGTTCGAGGATCCCAAGCCCGTCGAGGCCGAGGCCCCGCGTCCGGCCATGGATCGCCGCAGCTTCATGCGCCAAGCCGGCGTCGGCGTGCTCGGCGTGGGCAGCATGGTCGTGCTGGGCGGCGTGCTCGGCGCGGCCGCGGTGGGCCCCACCCTGGAGACCAAGGCCAAGCAGTGGATTCCGGTCGCCCCCCTCTCCGAACTGCCGGACAACGCCATCTCCACGCACACCCTGCGCTACGAGGTGAAGAACGGCATGTACACCCAGACCGTCACCGCGCCGGTGCTCGTCTCCCGCAAGGGCGGCGAAACCGTCTGCTTCAAGGCCAGCTGCACCCACCTGGGCTGCATCGTGCACTGGGACGCCCTGTCCGAACGCTTCCGCTGCGCCTGCCACGGCGGGGCCTTCGACCGCGAGGGCAACGTCCTGGCCGGTCCTCCCCCGCGGCCTTTGGATCGTTACACCACCCGCGTCGATGCGGGGATGCTCCTTGTGGAGGTGAGCTAACATGGCCAGCTGCCATCTGCGCGACCGCATCGGCTGGGATTCCCACCTGCGTCCGTTCCTGTTCAAGAAATTGCCGCCGAGCACGGGCTGGTCGGCCACCCTGGGCAGCCTTTCGGCGCTGCTCTTCCTGGTCATGGCCGTCACCGGCATGTTCCTGGCGATGTACTACAACCCGTCCCCGGACAAGGCCTACCAGTCCATCGACTACATCATGAACGACGTGACCCTGGGCCGGATCCTGCGCGGCCTGCATCACTGGGGCGCGGGCGCCATGGTCCTGGTGGTCGCGGTGCACCTGCTGACGAACTTCTTCACCGGCACGTACAAGGCCCCGCGCGAGCTGACCTGGATCGTCGGCGTGATGCTGTTCATCCTGACCCTGGCCCTGGGCTTCACCGGCTACCTGCTGCCCTGGGACATGAAGGCCTACTGGGCCACCGTGGTCAGCTCGAACATTCCCAAGGACATCCCGGTGGTGGGCCAGTTCCTGACCCGCTTCGTCCTCGGCGGCGACGGCATGTCCGGCCTGACCCTGACCCGCTTCTACTCCATCCACATGCTGGTCCTGCCGGCCCTGCTGGTGGTGTTCGTGGCCATGCACATCTATCTGGTGCGCATCCACGGCATGGCCGAGCATAAGGCCCCGGCCAAGGGCGAGGACGCCAAGCCGGCCTGCGCCTGCGCCGATTCCGAGAAGCTCTACCGCTTCCACCCGGAGCACACCCTGCGCAGCGCCCTGGTCTTCGTCTGCGTGTTCATCGTGCTGCTGGCTCTGGCGGCCTGGGGCACGGTCCCGCGCGAGGAGATCGCTGGCACCCTCCTCGACTCCTACCTGCCCCGTCCGGAGTGGTACTACATGTGGCTGTTCCAGCTGCTGACCTACTTCAGCGGCGCCTGGGAGACCGTGGGCAGCCTGGCCATCCCCGTCGTCGGCGTGGGCCTGCTCTTCGCCACGCCGTACATCGGCCGCAGCACGCTGCTCGGTGCGGCCAACCGTCCCCTTCCCGTGGCCATCGGCGTCACGGCCATCATCTGTGTCGTCTACCTCAGCCTCATGGGCTTCGAGAGCGCCCGCCCCTACGGGCAGATCGTCATCGTCCCCGACCGCGAACTCAGCGCGGTGGAGCAGCGCGGCCTGTACCTCTACGCCGACCGCGAGTGCGCCTACTGCCACCAGATCAAGGGACGCGGCGGTCACCGCACCGGCCCGGACATGGCCAACATGGCCGCCAAGAAGCGCAGCATCGACTACATGGAGCGCTACATCAAGGACCCGCAGAAGGTCAGCTCCACCTCGGTGATGCCCAAGTACGACCTGCCTGACGCCGATCGCAAGGCCCTGGCCACGTTCACCCTGTGCCTGCGCGACATCGACGCCAAGGGCGCCAAGCGCCTCGACGGCAAGGAGGTCCTGAAGACCTTCGCGCCGGCGGCTCCCCAAGCACCAGCCCTCCCCTAGGAAGGGGAACGGTTACACACCTAGAACCACAAAGGAGGAATCTGGCAATGGCTGAGCTTTACGGCATAGTGGAAGAGGTCGCCAAGCAGCTCTACATCAGAGCGCTCTGCGACCTGCCGCCGGACGTCCGCGCGGCGCTGCGCAAGGCCTATGCGAGGGAGACCAAGCCCACGGCCCGCGCGGTGTTCGAGACCATGTTCCGGGCCATCGAGATCGCGGACCGGGACCACACCCTGCTCTGCCAGGACACGGGCCTGCCCATCTACAAGGTGAAGATCGGCTCGCTGTTCCCGTGGAACGGGTATGAGATCAAGAACCGGCTGGCCGACGGCGCGCGCCGCGCGACGCAGGAGTTCCCCTTCCGCAGCAGCTCCACGCATCCGCTCACGCGCATCAATCCCCAGACCTCGGTGGGCCCCGGCCTGCCCGTGCTCTACTTCGACTACGCCGGCGACACGGACACCCTGGACATCCTCATGATGCCCAAGGGCTCCGGCTCGGAGAACATGAGCCGCATGCACATGTTCTACCCGGCCCACGGCATCAAGGCGCTGAAGAAGTTCGTCCTCGACAGCGTCATGGAGAGCGGCGCCAATCCCTGCCCGCCGGGCGTCATCGGCGTGGGCATCGGCGGCACGGCCGACCTGGTGATGCGCCTGGCCAAGGACGCGATCATGCGCCCCGTGGGCCAGCGCAACCCCGATCCGCAGGTGGCGGCCATGGAGCAGGAGCTCGAAGACGCCATCAACTCCACCGGTCGCGGCCCCATGGGTCTCGGCGGCGACGTGTCGACCCTGGCCGTGCACATCGAGACCGCCTACACGCACATCACCCAGAATCCCGTCGCCGTGAACACGCAGTGCTGGCCGGCCAGGCGGTCGCGGGCCACCATCCGTCCCGACGGCACGGTGACCTACGGGTATTAAAGGAGACAAGAGCCATGGCGGAATACCATCTCAACTCCCCCTTCAAGGAAGAGGACATCCGGCAGCTGCACGTGGGCGACCTGGTGACCTTTGACGGACTCCTCTTCGGCATTCGCGATTTGACGCAGATCTACATGTTCGACCACAAGCACGAGCCGCCGGTGAGCCTCGCCGGCGCGCCGTGCATCCACACGGCGCCCAGCCTGCGCAAGACCCCGGAAGGCAAGTGGGAAAAGATTTGCGTGGGCACCACGACCAGCACCCGCATGGAGCGCTTCAGCCCGGACCTCATCGGCAAGTACGGCGTGCGCGCCATCATCGGCAAGGGCGGCCTCATGGAAGGCAGCCTGAAGGCCATGCAGCAGTTTGGGGCCGTGTACCTGGCCATCGTCGGCGGCGCCGCGGCGCTGGAGACGAAGCAGATCGTCGAAGTGGAAAAAGTCTACTGGGAGCATCTGATCCCGGAAGCCCTGTACCAGTTCAAGGTCAAGGACTTCGGCCCCCTTACCGTGGCCATGGACAGCCACGGCGGGAACCTCTACAGCGAGGTGAAGGCCGAAGCGGAACGCCGCCTGCCCAAGATCTACGAGACACTCGGCGTGTAATTGGCTGCACCGTCAGCCACATTAGCAATCGAAGGGGCTTATAGCGAACAGACTGCATACGAATAAAAGACCTATTGGAGGGTCATATGGGCCTGTTTTCGTGGTATACTAAAATCCCGCTTCCGATCCTGGTGGTTCTGTACCTGATTGCCGGTTTGGCGATCGGATACACCTTCCCCACGAGCGAGGTGACCAAAGCGCTGTTCATCAGCGGCACCTACTTCCCGAAAACGATCGTGACCTTTGCGGCGCTGCTGATTTTCAATCTGCTCGCCGCCGCCATGGCCAAGCTCATGCTCTTCCACAAGGGCAAAGCCGGCAAGATGTTCGGCCTGATCTTCGGCACCTACGTGACCATGGGCCTCATCTCCCTGGTCTACGTGACCTTCTGGCTGCTCGGGCTCACTGACATTCCCTACGTGCTGCCCGGCGTTGAGACCCCCGGTCCCATGGCGTGGCTGGCCCAGATCGGCCACACCTTCGCCAACGTGCTGACCCAGCAGCCGCTGCTCCAGGCCCTGTGCGGGGCCGTCGTTGTGGGCTGGCTGGCCGGCAAGTATCCTGTGCTGCACCCCATCGCGCACGGCTTCATCGCCGTGGGCGACGGCATCCTCTGGTTCTTCAAGAAGCTGCTCTGGTACTACCCGATCATGATCGGCTGCCTGGCCATGGGCATCCCCATGAAGTTCGGCGCCAAGGGCATGGCCCTGTACGGCGAGGGCGTCCTCTGGGTGGCCATCGTCACACTCACCTGGGTCTGCCTGATGATCCTGAGCTGCAAGCTGGTCACCAAGCGCTCCTGGAAGCAGATCATCTCCTACTACGGCGCGGTGTGGCCCACGGGCTTCGGCACGGGCGGCTCCTACGACACCCTGGCCGTGAACATCATCTCCGCGGAACGCGACCTGGGCCTGCGCCCGGACGTGGCGGAGGTGTCCATCGTGTTCGGCACCGTGCTGAACAAGAACTGCAGCACCATGTCCGTGCTCATCTGCACGGTCATCGTGTCCAAACTGCTGGGGATCCCCATCTCCCTCACGGAGATCCTCATGCTGATTCCGCCGGTCATGATCCTCGGCCTCGAATCGCCCGGCATCCCCGGCGGCGCGGGCTACTTCATGTCCCCGATCATCGCGGTGCTGTTGAACGCGCCTGACCAGTCGGTGTACGTCACCACCTTCGTGTCGGTGTTCAGCGGCCTGGTGCCCATGTTCTCCACCGCCGGAAACACCACCGACGACGGCGTGGTCGGCGCGCTCCTGCAGGATCGCTTCGGTCACTACATCGGCGGCCACGAGGAACCGGCAATGGCGATGGAATGTGCCAATGAGAAGGGAGGCGCGTAATGAAAAAGGTCGTCGGATGGGCGCTGGTCGCCCTCGGATCCTGGATGCTCGTTTCCCCGCAGTCGCTCACCGGCCTCAAGGCGTTGCGTTGGATGAGCAAATTCGCCTTCCCCGCGGAGGTCCTGCTTGGTGTCGCCGTGCTGAGCGTGGCGTACATGTTCCTGGACTTCCCGGTGCCAACCAATGAAAAGCCGACGCATTAAGGAACTGCGCCCCTAGCGCGTCGCTGGGCAGGGGTAGTCCCCATCCTCCCCCTGCCCCTCTTTTTCCCCACCAAGGAGTCCCCCATGGACATGATTCAACTGGCGGTGCTGGCGTTCGGCGTCATCGCCGCCTCGGTGATCAAGAACGGCGCCGGCGTCGGCGCAGGAATCTTCCTCCTGCCCGTGCTAGCCTTCGTCTTTCCGCCGAAGGTGGCGCTGGGGCTGGGAGCGCCGGCGATGCTCGTCGGGGACCTCATGGGCATCCGCAACTACTGGGGCGAATGGGACGAGTGGGGATCCATCCTGCGCGTCATCCTCGCCGCGAGCGTCGGCATCGTCGTCGGCGGACTGCTGTTGCAGTTCATGTCGGCCTCGGTGTTCAAGAAGAGCATCGGCATCTACGCCGTGTGCTTCGCCGCCTTCCGCCTGAGCAAGGATCTGGGCCTCCTCCGCAAGCCGGCGGAAAAGCGCGCGCTCAAGCTGCCCGGCGGCGACCTGGCGTCGTCCCTGGGCATCGGCTTCCTGGGGGGCATCACCACGGCGCTGGCGCACGCCGGCGGCGTGGTCTGGTCGATCTATTACGCGGGTCGCGGGCTGGAGAAGCGCCGCTTCGTGGGGACGATCATCCTGCTCTTCGCTCTGTCCAACTTCGTCAAATTTCTCACCTACATCAAACTGGATCTGCTGAGCTGGCACTCCACGCTCATCGTCCTGGCCATGACGCCGCTGATCATCTTCGGCAGCAACCTGGGCAACAGAATCAACAAGGGCATGTCCAACGTCGTGTTCCGGCGTTCCGTGCTCAGCCTCATCCTGGTGCTGGGCGCGACCCTGCTGTTCTAGAAACGGTGGGCGGCGAGGCTGCTGACGAGCAGCACCGCGCCGGAGATGAGCAGCAGCGCCAGGACGATGCGCCGGAACTGCCGCGTGTCGATGCGGTCGTAGACGCGGTTGCCCACGTATGCGGCCAGCAGCACGCACGGCAGCATGATGGCGAAGGCGATGAGCACCTGGCGCGTGATCTTGCCGCTCAAGGCGTAGCCGATCATGGTCACGACCTGCGTGCTCAGGAAATAAACCTGCGTCAGGCCGCGCTGGGTGTCCTTGTCCCAGCCGCGCACCAGGCACCAGACGATGGGCGCGGGGCCGTTGAGGCCGCACAGGCCGCCCATGACGCCGCCGACGAATCCGGCGCAGCCATTGGCCGCGCCGCCGCCCCAGCGCACCGCGAGATTGTCCGAAACGAAGAGCAGCGCCAGGCTGAACAGGATGATCACCACGCCCATTGCGCCCTTGAACACGACCACGTCGATGCAGCCCAGGAGCATGATGCCGAGGGGAACGCCGGCCAGGCCGCCCACCAGGAACTGCGTGGTCAGCCGCCAGTTCACGCCGCAGTGCAGGCAGGTGACGGAGGTGCTCTGCGTCACGATGGACCCGAAAACCACCATTGGCGCGATGATCTGCGGGTCGATACGCCAGACCCAGCTGACCATGGCCACCATGCCGAAGGCGAAGCCGGCCACGCCGGAGACGAAGCCCCCGACGCAGCACCCGAGTACGATGGCCAAGCAGTCCAAAAGGGTCACGGCAGGCTCCCGAACGGAAACGGGCCCCGTTCCTTCGGATGGGAGCGGGGCCCTGTATGATAATGCGCGCTAGGCGCTTTCGTAGAGACGGGTGAAGACGAACTCGCGGTGGCCGAGGGCCTCTGCGGAGGTGGAGCGGCCGTTGGCGGTGCGGACCATCATCTCCAGCAGCTTGTCGCCGGCCTGGTCCATGTTCAGCTCACGCCGCAGCACGCCGGACACGTCCACGTCGATGTGCTCGTTCATGGTGCGCACGGTGCGCGGATTCGACGACAGCTTGATCACCGGCAGGATCGGGTTGCCGATGATGTTGCCCTGGCCCGTGGGGAAGAAGTGGACCACGAAGCCGGCGGCGGCGCACAGGGTCACCATCTCGGCCGCGGCCGAGGAGGAGTCCATGAACCACAGGCCGGGGCCAGTGGGCGCTTCGGCCTTGTCCAGGGTGCCGTCGACAACGCACTTCTTGCCGATCTTCTGGATGTTGCCCAGGGCCTTCTCCTCGATGGTGGTCAGGCCGCCCTCGATGTTGCCCTTGGTCGGCTGGGAGTCGCAGAGGTCGTTGGTCTTGTTGGCCTCGACGATGTCCTGATAGCGGTTGAAGTAGGCCATGAACTCGTTGCGCACCTTCTCGTTGCGGCAACGCGCGGCGACCAGATGCTCGCCGCCGGTGATCTCGGTGGTCTCGCCGAACACCAGCGTGTTGCCGTTGGCGTACAGCTTGTCAAAGGCGTTGCCCACCGTGGGGTTGGTGGCCAGGCCCGAGGTCGTGTCGGACTCGCCGCACTTGGTCGAGACCCAGAGGTCCTTGATCGGGCAGGGCACGCGCTGCAGCTCGCCGGCCCACTGCACGAACTCCTTGGCCTTCAGCGCCGCGGCGGCGATGGTCTGCACGTCGCCGCGCTGCTCGATGGCGAAGCCCGCGACCGGCTTGCCGGTCTTGGCGATGCCGTCCACGACCTTCTGCGTCCACACCGGCTCGATGCCGATGACCACCACGGCCGCAACGTTCGGGTTGCTGCCCGCGCCGATCAGCGTGCGGAAGTGCAGGTCCAGGTCCTTGCCGAACTGCAGGCGGCCGTAGGGGTGCGGCAGGGCCAGCGTCCCCTTGATGTTGTTGCCCACGGCCTCGCACGCCGCGTTGGACAGGTCGTCCAGCGGCAGCAGGATCACGTGGTTGCGCACGCCGACACGGCCGTTCTCACGGCGATAGCCCATAATGGTGCCGTCAAGTTTCATGGCTACCACCTCTTGGTTTTGACGTTGTGAACGTGAAGATGCTCGCCGGCCTTGATCGGCGCGACCACCTTGCCGATGTCCGTGCCGTACTTGATCACGGTGTCGCCCTTGCTCAGATCCTTCAGGGCCAGCTTGTGACCGATGGGGATGTCATTGAGCACCTTCATGCTGATGGTCTTGTCGCCATCCATGATCCAGCCTGTCAGCTCCTGACCGGCTTTCACCCCCTCGACCACCACGACGCCGACCATGTCGCCCGGCTCGTGCACGATGAATTGTACGGACATGATGTTCCTCCTTTGTGAAATACTGGTCAACACGTACGTTATTTGTATTATGCCTTATATAAGACGGTCAAGAATAAACCTCTGCGCAAGCGGATAAGATCGACTTTCGTCAATCATAAACCCGTATTGCGCCCAAGGGTCGACAACGCCCCCACAAAGTCAAACCTGTCGCCGCGCCCAAAAAAGCGCGGCAATTTTCCTTACGCGCCGCGGTTTCCGTCGCCTCGGGAAACTCCCCCGCCTCCCGGGCGAGCCTCCGGCCGCCGCAGCAGCTGCGCGCTATCCCTACGGCTTCGCATGGTAAAAATACGTCGTGTTGGCGTTCGGCACAATCGCGATACGGGCCTTGGGCTGCTGCTTCAGCCAGCCGTCCAGCGTCTCCTGCAGGTCGCCCTTGCGCAGGTGGCACTCGGCCAGCGTCTTCGCATCAAGATCCGAGACGACCGCCACTTCATGGCTCGCCAGGGTGCGGCTGAACAGAAACGCCTTGTGCGCGCCCATGCGGAAGCCGTGCGCCTTGAATTCCGACAGTTGATCGCCCGGCGTGGCGAAGTGGCGCACGTAATCGTAGTAGACCGCATCGCCCACGCCCTGGGAGCACGCCGCCAAAAGCATGAGCTTGGCCCCTTCGCCGGAGCATTGGGAGGCCAGGTTCAGTCCCTTCTGCGCCTGATACAGACAGATGTCCTTGGGATGGCCGCCGCAGGAGGCGATCACAAGATCATAGGGGTGCTCTATGGACAGGCCGTAGACCCGTGCGGAAACCTTCGCGCCCTGGGCCACGACCTCCGAAGGACGTCCCGCGAGCAACGCCACGACCTGCTTGGCCGGATTCAGGACCACGTTGATCGCCAGGTGGATGCCGATCATCTCGCCGGCCTCGTTGAGATCCTGGCGCACCGGGTTGTGCTCGATCTGGCCGACCTGCGCCCCCTGCTCGGACATGAGCGAGTGGTTGTGCTGGATCATGTTCCGGGAGGCCAGACCGACGGTCACGCCCTTGGAGCCGCCGGTAAAGCCGACGAACTGGTGGGGATCGATCTGGCCCACGACGATCTTGCAGTCGGCGGCCGCGTACTCGGCGTTGATCTCCACCGGTGTTCCGCGGGAAGTGCTGCCGTAGCTCTGCATGGGAGCCTTGGCGTCATGGGCGACGATCCGGCAGCCGGACACGGCGTCCGGCAGGATGCGTGAGAGCTGCGCGGCGTCCGGCGCGTCATGCAGCCCGCCGCCGACGAAAAAGGTGATGTTCTGGCGGGAGAGCCCCGGCCAGCTAGCCAGGAGGCATTCCAGCAGCGGGGGCAAAAGCGTCTTGAGCGGCGCGGGGCGGGTTTCGTCGGGCACGGCCACGGCCACCTGCGCGGGGCGCGGCAGCGTACGCAACGGCCGGGTCCCGAGCGGATTCTCCAGGGCCTCGCGCAAGGCGGCCGCGACATCCTTTATTTCCGGGACCGGATGCGGCTCCAACGTCGTAACGTCGGCGTCGTCAGGCAAGACGAACTCACGATATCCCGTCCCGTACTTCAACTTCAGCTTCATGATGCATGCCTCTCATGTCGCCCAGTTTCCGGCATTCATGCCGTGTCCGAAGTAAAGCCCAGAGTCTCCGTCAGTCACCAGATGCGCAAAACCGTTCCTGTATTGTTTCCATTCCGACGGGCCGCCGTTCTCCGCGTTGCGCGCTGCGCCGAAGCCTTTCCGTCAGCCCTCCCGCTTGCTGTCCCGGACCCCGCCGGAAGGAACAGAATGGCGGGGTCCGGGAACGATTCGCGCCGGCTAGGCGCTTTCGTAGAGACGGGTGAAGACGAACTCGCGGTGGCCGAGGGCCTCTGCGGAGGTGGAGCGGCCGTTGGCGGTGCGGACCATCATCTCCAGCAGCTTGTCGCCGGCCTGGTCCA